>JAABUO010001602.1_pt1 | contig 28998 bp, 25 predicted proteins | sample 5559291 | NCBI WGS metagenome assembly JAABUO01 (sample SAMN10711878, study PRJNA513372) | rock metagenome | isolation source: Antarctica rocks | place: Antarctica: Victoria Land, Finger Mt sud | reverse complement strand
CTTTGTTGGGTGTGCTTGTGTGAATCGCTGATCAGCGACTCTGGTCAAATCAGATCGGGAGGGATTGTCAATGTGTATGTCCGTCCCTATAACTATTCAGCCTTTCTCATGCAGCTTGTAAAGATTATTCCGGATTTTTTCTGCCTTTTTTTCAGTGCGGTGTACACCTTGTATCAGGCAAAGTCACTTGTAAAGCCTGGTCTGGAGCACTCCCATAGATGTTTCAACTGGTCGATCAGGGGTGATCTTGAAGACTGCGCATGCATTTGGCTCTGGTCGCGTGTTTCTCTCATTGAACATACTGACGGTGAAGGTGTTTAAGAGGTGTTGATGACGTCTTCCTCTTCCATTTTACAGGGGAACTGCCTTATGTAGGTAGAGGATCAAAGGAAAGGGTGGACAAATTGCAATTGTCTTCTTCAAGTAAAACACGGAGAGGGGGTTTATTTGACTCGTGTTGAGATAAAGGAGATGTTGCCGTAAATAGTGGAGAAGACTGCATTCGGTGGAGGAGATAGGCAAGAAGACTTCTTGAAACGAGAACTCCCCACCGACATCCCCACCAAAGCTTCCCCGTACCTGAATAGGATTGTTTCAAAGTGTATTCACATTTTAGCCGATTCGTAAACCATCTGAAGACGGTTTATTAACTTTCGTTCACCTTGAGTGGAACATCATCAGCCATACTTGATACCTTCGACATGAGATTCATAAGACAGGAGTGACTTACAAAAGAAGCCTAGATTATACCCTCCATCGTTTCACGAGCTCACATTTTGTAATAGTGATTGGGATAACATCGAGTGCTAGGCACAATCGAGCAGCAGTAGGAACTTACTTTTCCTGCTTGAGCATCTACCAATGCTTGGTAGAATGAGTCCCGACAAGTGACTGTCATATTCACCAGTACAAGCCTGGTCGAAAGCTGAGAGCTGAGAAGAATCGATGGTATTAAGCGGAGTGTAAAATAGTAGTTCTTTTATTGACTCAAGTGCGAAGCTAACGCTACAGTAGACACTCGCTAAATATATAGGCCTAGTTACCCACAGATTATACAATCGCCACCGAACTGTACCATCCTCAAGACAGGTCCTCAATACACGAGATTCCTCCAATTCGTACCCCCTCCTTCAGTACTCCAGGATTGCTGGCCTTTGTAGAATAGCCCCACGGAAACGAAAAACCATCGGTTTTTGCAATCGGTGGAAACCTTAAACTGTAGAAATGCATCGATGTCTCTAGGTATAGAGGCGTATGAGGGAGACTGACAATTGGATCCAGTCCTGCACAGTCCCTGGCTCTCAAACGACACGTCGTTAAGTCTTGATTCCCCTCTTTCTGAGCATTCCAACTTTCCAATTAAATTTTATACCTTCCATCGTAGTGAGCGCTGGATCCAAGAGCCAAACTTCTACCGAAGGCCACCCTATAGCCCATATAGTGTGTTTATTGACAAAGCCTCTTTCCCAACAGAACAGTGATTTGAACGAAACGCAGTCGAATAAGCCTCGAGAGCTTAACCGTCGAAGCTCGCTGAGAGTCCCTATCGATAGAACTTCGGCATTGAGGTATATAAGTCGTGTGATGAGGACGCAGTATCTTGCCCCTTGTCCCGGTGGCTTCGATGATCGTTGTAACAGTCGCACTTCGCCCGATAAAGATCGTTAATAGGCGTTTTCGGCTGTGTATCGTCGGGTTCGTGACTCTTCTTAGCTCTGATAACAATAACCAATTGTTATCAGGTTCCCAGCCGGCACCACGTGGAGGTGAAAGTCTTGCCAGCCCGGAGTGTAAAATGTAACGGGGTTTAAACTGTCCTCGAGGTAACAGCATCGATGGGTATAAAATAATAAAAGTACAGTTATCTCCGCTCCGGCCGAAGCCGGCTTGGCGCTAGAGGAGCGCTCGTCCCAGCTTTCATTCCTTTTTTCAAGGAAATTAGCAAATACAAGACGGATGTGTTGGAGGACAATAATGAGACGGGCGAGGCGGCTGAGTAAACTCTTTTGCTGGTGTGCTTGCTTCTGCCGCTGTGCCGCATGGGAAAATTGTGAGCTATCTTTAGCAACCGTTGTGGTGTAGTCCGTACGGTAACGGAGGTACCCTCTGGTCTACCCTTTCGACCTCTAGATTACCTATGAAAGTTCTTGCCGAAGTAGTCGATGCCATGTTGACCCACCACGTGAATTGTACAGAAGCAAAATAGAATTTGCTTCTGTATAATCCACTTTGGCCTACAAAGAGAAGCCGCAATACACCACTTCCACCAATCAATAGTGGTGTCGGGCTACTTGACCGTCCACGACGCCACAATCCACCCTCCTAGATGTTCTTCAGGGCTCCGCTTCCTTCGGAAGCAACGATCAAAAGACGTACGGGGCTTAGTTGTAGGGCTTACCATAGAATGCTGTCTCGAGCTCAAAGATGATTTAGGCCTAAAAGATGAACCCAACGATGAATCGTTGCTTTGAATACTCGGCGGATTCTCTGATGGCTCGCTCGCTCCTCTGATGGCATTGAATCCGACGATATGACGCTTCTCCGGCGGTACAGAACGAGTATTTGTTCATGGGATCAGAGCCAAACGCAGAGCCCGTTGAAGCTGAAGACATCTTACTAGACGATATTGAAGTATGCAGATGTAGGGACAGGAGTACCGTGGATCAATGCATATTGCTCCCACGGTATAGGCAAAATCCACGAGCTCTCTCTGTACTGAAAGGCCTGCTTGCAGAACTGATGATTCAAGGAGCAAACTGAACTGTGCCTGTTCGCACTGAGCGCCACTCTTCTTCTCATCGCGCAGCAATCATAGCATTGTAAGCGCCTATATCCGCGGCGGCGAAGCTGTTCGTCTCTTTGTATCTGTAAAGCCTCCTTCTTCTCCTCTTCTGTAATTTTCATATTGTCTAGTGAGACAGGCAAGAAATTCGCAACCAGATATGCATAAAGGAAAAATTTTGGTCGTGCATGCCAGGCGACGGCTGGCGTTGGCGTTGCATAGTGGTGGCCACGATTAGTCCCAAGGCTCCGAAAACGGCATGGATGATTGCTTTCAGGTGCATAAATTGCCCGAGCATGTTGAAGGAACTAACAATCTGGTTGAAAGAGAGGACTGCATCGAGCTCATACTCCATTTAATCCCTCGCGCAAATCATCGTTCGCTAGTCCAAAACCACATCCGTTCCCTCTTTAACCAGACACTGTATCGGAACCCCTACCAGAACATCTACAGGAGAAGGCATCGAGCTGTCAGATGAGCTTGTTATTCCGAGGCATTCAGTCCAGTTGTCGAAGAACCCTTGGTGGAAGAGGCTCAACAGCCTCTCACGGCGGCCCGGCCCGACCCTTCCCACGGACCATCTCCCACCGGAAATAAGCGAACGTTTTCTATGATTGTTAGAATATAGTTGTATGTATCCGGCCAAATGCCGCCGTCGACTTTATAGTACGGTCAGATGTGCGCATATCATCAGTCAGATGCCGACCTTTTCCTTATTGATGGATTCTGGAATCCCGAATCTTGTCCACACAGGCTTTTAGCCGCGAGATCCTCATGCCGGTCCAGCTTCTCTTTCTCGGGCCAAGCTGGATCGAGAACCAATTCGCACCCTCCAACCTCTTGAAAATCCTCTATCTCCACATTCACCTCCGTCTGCCCGGTTTGCAGCACGCCTCCGTCCCCGAATAGATCGCATTCAAGGGAACGTGACAATTGTTAGCATCAACCTGTTCTATCCATTGTTGAAGTCGTCATACTTAGCCACTAACTGCTTTTCAGCATGGCCTTCGGCTTCAGCTCCAATACATGCCTCTATACACGACAAGAGAGAGGCTGTCAGCTGCTGAATAACAGCCTAAAGAAAGGAGGATGCTATGAATCGTTAACGCCTGCGACCCGACAAGACGGCAACAGGTCTTCTGCCAAAGCTCTCCTTCTACCTATTTTCTTCATCGAAATTTCTGTCCAGACCAGGCACCAACCCGAGCTTCAACACACCGCGCCTGTAGCCGATGGTTCGGCGCGACTATCTTGCCGTTACCGGTTCCATGGCTACTAAATTGGTAACACATCAAAACTACTAGCATTGCTGTAAGCCGTGCTTCTTTCGATGCTTGGGTACTTGGTGGCTCTCCCGGGTGTTGACACCACCCCCGATCACATGAAGATCAATACTACTCGATGATGACAGATTATCAGAGACATGAATGCTGCGGAAGAGGCATACATCAATAATAAGAGCTTATGAGCACACTATTAAGAATGATGATCAAGCTTGATCAAGGCAACGATACTTTCGTATGTGAGTTCATCGACGAGATAGAAAGCTTGGACAGCAACGAGCCATGGGACTCTCTAAGAATACTGCAAATATCCTGCGCTGTGAGGATCTTCTAGATTATTAATCGATGTTGTAATAGGTCGTCAATGCTTGCTGACTGCACTTAGTCGACCTCGATTAATCTTCGCGTTTGTATCTGTTCTAACAAGCGATCAACGCTTTGCTGGGGAAGCTCTCAAAGCGCACACACTGTAATAGCACTTAGCCCTTTCTAAGCCCGCTGCCGCCATGCAGCACCTATTCTTACCTCTCTATATCGTTTTTGGCTACGCCTGAGCACAAGCGTCACCTGCTGTTTCTCATGCAGTATCCGCTGTTGGAATTAGGGAACAGTACTGTTACCCCTGTGGTTAGTAATCTCCGCATTGATCCGGCGCTAGTGGATGGGTATTTACCCTTCGCCCACTTCTTCCTTCCTCCATAGTTCCTACTAGATAGTTCAGTCAAATATATCTACATGCCTCTCTGCCATATGACCTCGTATTACAACATCCGCCTTCGTCGATCGATCTGTTCCAGTAAGCCAGTCGACTGTCTGCCAGGAACCTTTTGCTAGGAGCTCTTAGCTGGCCTACCCCTTCACCTGATTGATCATTTGTTCGACCGGTCATGCCCCTTCTGTCTTTTCTATCGCCTTTTCCAAACAATCTCCTCAGCACTTAGTCACCTTCTTCGCCACCTATCTAAGCACCACCTATTCGAGCATCTCCTAAATCGCTTTCCCAAGCATCTACCTGCTCGTGCCCTACCAGACCCATCCGCACGAGCCATGCTTGAGCAACCCCTTTACCAGTTGATTAGCCAGCTACTATTCCACCTTTCAAACATCTCTTCAATCAGTCACTCGCCTCAACAAGCCACGCCCCAAGCACACAGCAGATACACACTGGGAATTACTGAGCTATGAATGAATATGGAGTAGGCTACGAGAGAATGTCTCCTCGCTGTCACGAGGGCAAGGCTTTCCCTGCTTTGAATGGGCACTTATCACGGTACTACCCAGGCTCTTCTAGCTTAGCGCAACCATAGGTTTGAATTTCTGTGTATATGGTATTTTGCAATCCACCTTTTAGCTTAGCAAACGCACAGCTTTTTTAATTTACGAGCGATTCTTTCATTGTTATGCTTAGAAAGAAATATGTTTTCGTTCAGGAGAATCGGTCAGTCAGCAAATGCCTTCTCAGCAGCATTTCCTACCTCTCAGATGCAGTTGTATTGTTCAGAACTCAAGTCAGCGTCGGGATCAACTTCATAGATTGATATTATAATCTATATTGCCACTCCCCTCGAGAGGACATCATGTCCCCACGTGTAGCCTCAAACAGATTATGTTACCAGTGTTAGCTCCTCGCCTTCTCCCCCGCTAGCTATTGGTCCCTCTCTTTCTTTGAGACGTTCCTCCTGAAACCAATATCCCCCCGGGTTCCTTGTTGTCATTCTTTGACATACGCTCAGGCTCTTTGAAAATCAAAAGAGGGAGATCCATAGGAGTATGTGAGAAGGTACGACGTTCCACGGGCATGGGGCACTGCAGGCAAGAATGTTCCCGGAACTGACCATAGCATCGTAGTTCGCGCCATTTCATCGAACCATCCGAGCTAGACGCGGTCACCTCCTCGCCAGCGAGTTGATGAACTGTCGCAAAGAAGGTTTTGTTATTCCATTCGTCCCCACTCGTCGACCTGGTGAAATCGAAATCGGTACCGCTGAATACCTGATAGGAACTGTTTGCGGAGTCGTTATAGAAGATCAATTCCAAGGAGCGAGCCCATTGATGTTGAGGAGGCTGAAGAGATGGATTCTGGGCTTCGTCGCGCCAAAGAATATGGTTGGATGAATCTTTATACAAGAATGGATAGCATCCAGCGTATTGGATAAGTAATTTATCTGGATTGGGACCGACAGCAAAAATGTGTACGAGATGAAACGTTCCACCCATTTGAAAGGGTGGTTGCAAGCATGATAGAGCGCGACACACACGCACACGTGGGTTCAAAGAAATTGCTTGATACCTACTTGGTTGACGCCGGTAAGTCTTATAGATACTGCTTTCCTGACACCCTATGTTGAAATATGTCATAGTAATCACACATTCGAAAAACAACCATGGCAATCGGAAGACTAAGGTATGCATAACATGGGGGAGTGTTGAAATATGTTATACATACCTGAATAGGATTGTTCCAAAGTGTGTTCATATTTTAGCCGATTCGTAAATCAGCACCCTATAGAGAATAAGTAAGGATTAGTGTGAAAAAGCCAGCACCCTTGGTGCAAACCCTCCAATCCGTCTGTCACTTTGGGCAATAGTGATTGACCCCGATTTTCACTCCATGTCGGGTCGATGCCCTAGGGCTCTTTCCGATTCTCTTTAAAATACGAGGTCATACGGGGGCATATTGATATACCTGAGTAGAATTGTGTTCACATTTTGATCTATTCGTCAACCAACAGGAGGCTATTTAAAACGCCCCAGCCCTACCGGGGGTCGGCAAGGGGTGGGTAAGTATACGGCCCATCTGGCTCAAGTGCTTAAGGGATTATATCGCCTTCCAGCCTCCTTAGCAGTCATTCTTTTGTCAGAGAAAGGGGCTTACGTGCTTTTTTCTTTTCTCTGCTTACGGTAATCTTCGTCTACTTACTATAGAACTAGTTTAGTCCGTCCTATAATATGGCTTTTGTACCTTAGTACTTTTACGCTTCTTCTATCAAATATGTCGTTCAAATATTACGAGAACATTATCGAAGACAGACTTTGCGAACCCTTCACGCAGGTTTGCTTTGTTAACGAATATGTCATGGCCAGCGGAGTAGACAATATACTACGTGTCTGGCATATTAGAACAGGACAATTACTTCGATGGCAGTGTCCTTATAAGATCACCTCTATTGCTATTACCGATACTCAGATTGCCGTTGCAACCTCTATGTCAAATGTTTATATTTTAGATTATAACATTAAGAACTCAAATTTACAGATTCAACAGAAGATCGATATTCTTCTTCCAATAGAAGAAGAATCATCAATCTATCAGCTTCGACTGTTGAATGATCGAGACGAAGACAGAATGTGTTTAATATTTAGAAAGGCAGAAGTTTATCTGTGCGAATGGAATATTGCCACAGTTGGTCCTGAAATCAATGAAGATAGTGGAAATGATTCAAGAAATGTTGTACCAGGTGCTTTTTCGCAGTCAATTGGGAATGGAACACTTCATAAAATTATTAAAGACCCTAACTTTTATTTTGATGCGATTGAGATAATAAAAGACGATTTAACATCAGATTGGTTGCTCGTTGACATCAATGAAAAGCGAGAAACAGTTTCGGTCGAGCTACTTAGTCGAGCGAGGAATAAAGAAAAGACTCAATGGTCATATAAAAACAAAGATGCAGAGTTTCATCTATTTGATATTTCTCGGAACGGATGGATTCTTTTACAAGACATACTCAAGGGTCAAACACTGCTGGTTAATATTTTCAGTGGAGAAATCTGCTCAGAAGCACATAACTTCACGTCCGGTTGTTTTCTTAAGACATCATCGACAGAAGCGTACTTTGTTTTAGAGTCTACCGATTCCCCCGCCCTTCGAATTTATAACCAGAGGTTCAAATGTCTGCAAACATGGAGTAATGAGACGAATTATAAACCTAATTGTAAGGAGTTTGGATTTGCCAGAAGTATTGCGACAAGTCAGAACAACGTGGCTAAGATCTGGAACGATAAAACAAGAAAACATTCTTCTATATTAATCTTTATAGAAGCTGATCGGAATCAAAGTCGCTTTAACTGTAACTTGGTTGATCAGTACGAAAAATACTATCAGCCTCTGTGTTTTCAAAACCAATCTAAGATTCTCGACTCCACATGCCTTTCTAATGCCAAAATCGGAGCGTTACTAGTACAAGAAAATAAAAATCAGTATATTTACCGTTGGATTAGCGAAAGCAAGAGCTTTTGTCTTGCTCCGCTGCAAATTCAATCTGACAATGGCGAGGTTTATACCAGAGTTATCATACAGAGATCTATCATTGTGATTTGCTCCGAATTTGTTGAAAATTCCGTCGCTGTACAAATCTGGCGACGTAGAAAATCAGGTTTCGTGAAAGTTCAAACGAACTGGATGGAGTTTTCGCAGAAGGGGAAAGTGGTAAAGCTTATCAGTCTTGACATGAGCAGATTTTGTTTGGCTACCAATACCGAGCTTAGAATTTTTAGTATTGACAACGTCAACCCCGATACAACTTTAGCGATCGATCATGATTATATTCTAGAAGACATCGTCTACGATGTTGGTTCAGAACGTGTTATCGCAGTTTACTCAAAGAATGGATTCGTACGTCATGTAATCATTACCTCAGATGAGATTGAGAGTAATTTGAAAGTGGAGATAAGAGGTCTTCGACAAGTGATCCTTGATTCTTCGGGGCGATGGTGCTCCTTCAACCACGAATCTGTTCTTCAAGTCTTTGAGAAAGATAAACAGCTAGCAAAGGTAAAACTTGAGGACGACGGTCAATTGTGCAGTTTTGCAAAGGACGGAGAAGTTATTGTGGCAGTTGCAAAGGCTGATGGTAATATTCTTGGTTACTTGCCACTTTGTGAAAGAGACACCACCCAGTTATACCCTGAGTGGCAAGTTGGTTGTGGTCAGTCTGACGATGAAACCCGTTGGAAAGTACATGATGTTAGTAGTCGGGTCTTTCATGTCCAAAGGGAACACACCTTTAGTGTTTGTAAAAAATATGAAGACGAGAGACAAATTCTTTTCGGATACAACACTTGCTGACTGCGCCAAGGACAGGAGAGCCGAGAGCATTTCCCCAGTGTACATATAGGTTCGGTTCGGCATTCTAGATAGAGACATTCACATACACGTTTCACAGTACCTTTCTACTAGTACGATCATTGCATGTATTCGTTGTCCGCTCTGTTGCTTCGACGAAGCTTCCTATACCGCACCTGTAAAAATAGTCATTAAAGAAACACTTTTTTATCTTAGTCTTTTAAAATTACTCAGAAAGCACTAGCTTAAAGACTCTTATGAAATTAGGGAGCCGCAATTTGAACAAGACCATCGATTCTGTGGGTATGAGGAGTGGAATTTCTAAGTGCAAAGCTGAAGCTTCGCGGAACTAAATAGTCCTGGGGGGGGGGGAGCTGACTAGTTCTAAGGTAATTAAGCCCCCCCCCACCCGGAAGGAACATCCGACTGAAGGAACAAGAGACCGATTCACAACTCCCTTTTTAATAACAAAGAAGCCCCAGCGCCCGGGAGGAACAGAAGAAGAAAAAACAAGACAAACACAAGGACCAAGCTAGTTCTCCTCCTCCATTATCTCCTCTAAACTCCCCCGTAGGGCCGCTTGTTCCTCGACTAATGAATTACTCCTGGCCCGGAGTTGGTCGTACACTGGTCGAAGAAATGGGTTGGCCTTTAGCAGAGCCGAAGTTGAGCGAGGGTCTGAGTGGTCCTGTACAATTCTGCATGTATTAAGAAGTCTTTTAACAGTTCGAGGTGCTTAACCTCGTTTTCTTTGACACAACCTTGCGCTTCTTTCGAAGCGCGTCCGACCCCGACTCGTTCTTCAGGGTCGCCTGGGAGTCCTCCGTCTCATCAGCCCGGACCCTTTTAGTTCCCTTCCCTTTCTTGGGCTCTGGGAAATTTTTGGGCATGGCGGACTTGGTGAGATCTATGGGGTTGATGGTGGGTCTGGTAGGTCCGGCTGATTTGCCGGTAGATTTTGTAGGTCTGGCTTTGGTAGGTGAAGAGAGTCTAGTTGATTTAGCTGGTTTAATCGATTTGATCGCTCCTGACCTAGTTTTAGGTCCGGCCAGTGACGGTAAAGGGGCTGATCCAAGAGGTAACAGACTTCTTTTCATCTTACGTTTCTTCGTTCGTATTAGTCCAGCCTCTATCTCCTCCATATCTTCTTTTACCACCCCGCGAAATTTGACGGAACTATCATTCTGAGTCAACGCCTCATCACCTAATCCTTTGTCCGCTGACCACTCTCCTTCTCTAACGGCCCTTAGTCCTGATCCTTCTGCGCCATGCAACTGGTACCTTCCAGTTGCTATGGCATAACGCCATACTCCCTCTTCGTCTTGGATTTTGTACGGACTTCCTTTGTGCCTGCGAGAGGCAAGCACGTATCCTTTTGAACTGAAGTCTTCGGGCCAGTTCTGACATCTACGTTTCGCTATTAGACCAGTCCGATAGGTAAACGTTAGGTCCACGGAGCTTGGGTCCAACATATAGTTCCCATCGGAGTCGAATAGCCTCCACTCAATGATAGCTTGGGTGGCCGGACCTGGCCCGTCACCAGACTTCCATGACCGTAAACCTTTGTATCTATTGCCTTTATCCTTCCCTTTTGAATTTTCCTTGGGTTCCTTTTCTTGTTCCTTCTGTTGTTCCTTCTCTGATTCTCCCTCATCCTCACTCTGTTCTTCTTCCGAGTCGCTAGCTTTGGGAGTTCCCTCCGTCCTGCGCCCCTGTCATCTGAGTATTCAGAGGTTGATCTTTTTGAGCTTTGTATCTGAGAATTCGGTCTGTCGGCCTTGATTCTTCTAGTTGTTTGACATTTCTTTGATCTCTCACCTTCTGAAGGCGTTCTTGAACATCGTTCAAGACCTCTGCTGCACTACGGCTTGAACTAGGCACCAACTCTTTTGGAACTTTCTCGGTTGTGACAACATCATTCTGAGCTGTGACCGGGGTAAATAGGCTTTGGATTCGAGTTATTTCATAAAGAATTGTATTCAGACATGTTGGCTTGGCTCATGAGATACCGTATGTACGGCATGTTTTGATGGATTTTTGGGGGTGATCTTCAAAGAACACTTAGAACTGGGTCTCTTCTGTTCCTTCTTCTTAACTTGTGAATCATCTTCCTAGACCTGACATGCAAAGTTTACTTGTCAAGCGTTCAACTAGATTAATTAAGCATCACTATGCAACGATGAGTATGTTATTGAAGCGGTTGACAAGTGAAAATGTTGTTGTAAACGGAAGAAAAGTTGAGGTAGGTGAGGTTTATTTGATTTGTAACCTCACCTCATCTTCAAACATACTAGCGCTAAAAAGAAATCAAAACAAACAAACAGCATCACAAGTAAGGAATCACTTCGCTTTGTTTAATGTCGTTGAGCTCGACGTTGAACAACCTAGACTACGTCCTTAGCTGGTTCCCTTTTCTTCTTGTTTCTTGACTTTCGTATGCTTTGGCTAATCGGACATGGCCTGGTTTGATCTTCAGCTAGATATTCTGAACGAGGCACAAATCATTTAAGATCATCATCATGGAACAAACCTCTGATCTTTCTACCATTGAGCTGCTTTAGAACGAAAGATCTTTCATGAGATCCTTCATAGTTCTGGATCCGGAATGGGCCCCTCCACCTGAGTTGTAATTTGCTAGAGGTCTTTTGATGTAACACAACTAGATTCTGAAGCTGGTGATGTACAGATCTAACGCCCCGGTCATATCTATGAGCCATATCTTCCCGCCGTTTCTGTGAAATAGCCCTTACATAGTCATGGGACCTAAATCGTATGTATCTTCTTACCTCTATGATATGGGAGACAGGCAGACAGAGCTCAGCTACCCAGCCGAAGATGTCCCGTCCAGGTAGCGCCAATAGGGTAGAAGAAGTAGGCGTGATCTCTTGGATCGGGCCAATAATGATATCGGTAGGAGACATTCCCAAATAGCCAATAACTCGGGGATTTACGGACTTTGTGACCTGGTCCAGGGCCTGGTCCCAATCAACATTTTCGGATGACTTCCTGAGCACATTCTTCAGCAGCTTGTTGAATACCTCCATCATGCCAGTGCTCTTCGAGGAACCAGACGGGCTGTATGATATAGAGACGCCTTCGGAGTTCAAAAAGTCCCTGACAATGGAATTTTCGAAGTGCTGTCCCCGGTCCCAATATATGGCATACGGTCTTCGGAACCAGGTGAATACTTTCCTTAGGGACTCAACAACATCAGATGCATTGGCCGAAGGCGTAGCAAAAGGTACTATCTTCTTACTGAAGTAACAGACCACGTTGAAGATGTACTTATTGCCTGCTTTTGTTCCTGCTAGCGGACCTATGAAGTCCATACCCAGAAGCTGAAATGGGAAAGATACCCTCACAGGATTGAGTAGCTGTGACCTAGTAGCAGGCTCATGACGAGCACATTCCAGGCAACCAGCGATATACCTCTCTACGTCCTGAGATTGGTCCGGCCAGTAGCACAGACCTCTAAGTCTGGCTAGAGTTCCGGTCTTCGCCCAATGATCACTATCGTCATGTGCTTCCCGTAGTACCGCCAGTACTTTTGGCTTCGGAATGCAAGGCAGGTATAGTTTGGCTGGAACGCAATAGGAATGGTCTGGATCGGTGGTAAGGTCGTGGGCATCTGAGGCATCTGTCCGCCATAGTTAGGACCGAATATAGGAGCAAACTGAGGTCCAATGTTTAATGGCCCTGGCTGAATTTGCTGAGGTTGCTTTGCCTTCGAACCTTTCTTCTTAGCCACATGAGTACAGAGCCGTTTGAGCTCTCTACAAACGGCAGGGGACCAGGCGACTAGATCCATCCAGGAGATGTTCACTTTGTTCCGCTGTAATACCTTCCGAATAGATACTGAAGAGTCATATCGGCCCAAGGTATCATTGAACATACTCACTAGAGGTTGAGGTTCCGTCTTCTTTTCAACACGCTTCTGTCCCTTACGTTTGATACGATCATCTGTAACTGCTTGGAATTGAAATGGCTGTTGAGGTTGCTGTAATTGCTGGGGTTGCTGTTCGATTAACGGTTCTAGGTAAGGTCTCTTATTGGGACCAGAGCCTTCCCTCATAGAAGGTCTCTACAGCTTTGACCTCGCCCTGATTCTTAGAATCATTCTTACTACCCTTCAGACCAGCGCACCCACATTCAATGGAACTAGAGGTGGAAGCGGACGGGGTCATAGGTTCTTGGCTTGAGACTCTACTCATATTTGTTGACTGGTCTGTTCTATACGCAGATACATTCCCGTCATAGGCCTAGCCTACGTTCCATGCCCGACAGTCCCCCTTCTTTACCGCGTTGATGCCATACCGATGCTCCGAATGTTATTCCCGATCTCACCACTGCTGAGTAGACCTGCCTCGCTTTCGCGAATGTTGCCCCCCATGTGGAGGCCCCAAGGCGGCTAAGCGCCAGCATCTTGGTGACATGACCTGCTTCTATTTGTCGAAGGTGTGAACCCCATCGTAGTTTCGTGTCCAGTTGAACTTCAAGAACTCGTACGTCTGACTTCGGCTTTATTACTGAGTCCTCTATGCGTAGACTAGCCGTCATGTCAAATCTGTTTGGTTTTCGAGTGAAATGTGTGAGTTCATATTTTTCTGGAGCAAACATAGCGCCATGAGTCCGAGCCCACTCCGCACAGGCGTCGTGTGCCCGGCTCAGTGTTTCGCTGGTTGATTCTGTGGTTCTGCCATAGGCCAGAATATTGATGTCATCTACAAAGCCGAGCACCCCGATTTTGATTCCTAGTGCTTCGCATTTTTCGATTAAGCTTGCATTAAAGAATAGAAAGAGAATCGATGATATGGGGGACCCCTGCGGTATGCCAGCGTCTACCCGCCGCATCGCGCTGGTTTGTTCATCGAATGTCAGCGATGACTCTCTGTTTTCCAGAAAGCTGCGAGTCCAATCGACTATGTAGTCCGGTGTTCTTCTCATTCTCAGAGTATGCAGAAGTCTGGTGTGCGAGACACGATCGAACGCCCCAGCGGCGTCTAGGCTAAGCATGGAGGCCACGTACTTGGTTCCGCAGCCCCATACTGCGTGTACTTGATCTACTAGTAGGTCCAGCGCTGAGGTCACGGATCGCTTGCGTCTCGCCCCCATTTGGGCGTCCGGAAGCATGTGATGAGCCTCAGCAATGTCGCTCAGTCTTTTGGCCATGATTGATTCCAGTGCCTTACCTGGTGTCAAGCAGAGCAATGGGTCGATACGCCTTCGGGTCGGTGTAGTCGCTCTTCTTTGGTTTGCGTAGTACTATCGTCTGAGCTCTTCTGAACTGTTTCGGGTGGTATTTGTGAGTTACACATGCGTTGAACAGGCCGGTTAGTATCGGAGTCAGTTCCGTTAAGCCCGCTTGAAGCGCTCTATTCGGGATTCCGGATGCGCCTGGCGCTTTGTCGGCTTTTACCCGTCGAATCGCCTGCCTCACCTCGTCTTGCGATAAGGCTGGATTGGACGGCACTGCCAGCGGTATAAACGACCCTGAAATGTCGCTGATGTCTGCCTGAGGAGGCGGTGGAAAGAACTTCTTTCGTAGCACCTCTGTTTTTTCTTCAAATGAATTCGCTATGTGATCGGAATCGCCGCTCTTTAGTGACGGAAACTGTGGAAGTTTTTTGGGTAGCTGACTTTCGGTCCTGGCCCATTTTGCGAAGCGCCAAACCGACTTCGGTTCATTGCTCAACTCATGCATTTGTGACCTAAAATGTGAACGTTTTGTTTCTCTAATGACCTTATTCTTGTGATCATTGTATTTTAGATAATCGTTCCATGCCTCTAGAGTACCCTGCATTTTCCAGACGACTCGTAGCCGTCGCGATTCTGTCACTACTTCCGAGCATTTCTGGTTCCAAAAGTCTCGTGCGCGGTTTGACGGCTTCGCCCAGGGGGTAGATTCCTCGATGGCTTCTTGTAGCGTACGAGTGATCTCTGCTACTCTGTCGTCTATCGCCGCCTTGTCGTTTAGAGAACGGTTAGCGGTTAGATGTATTCTTAGATAAGCGTTTAGTGCTTCTGTGTCCATTTTCTTCCATAGCCGGCGAGCCGTGGACTGCACGGAGGTTGTGCGTAGGCATAACTCCGTGGCAATCGGAAGATGGTCAGACCCTTGATGTAAATCAGTTCTCACCTCGCATTTGTGTATCATGGACTGTATTTTCTCGCTGCCAAACGCTAGATCTATTGTTGTGGACTGATTGTGAGCCTCTCTAGTAACTGTGCCTGGCTCGAGCAGTAGCCCCAGCCTCGCGTTCGTAACGGTGTCTAGTAGGGCATCGGCCGCTGTGTGGCGGGTAAAGCATCTTCTGCCTCCCCAATGTGGGTGGTGCAGGTTGAAATCTCCTACGATCAGCTGCTCGCAGTCATCCTTGATTAGTTCGTTCAGGCGAGGAATAGTAGATGGTCCTTCTGTGGAGGTGGTAGACAGCGGGCACGGGTTGTAGACGTTTATGAGCCGTAGCGCCTGCGTTTCGCCGTTCGAGCTGCTAGTTTGTAGCTTGATTGAGCAGATGTCCGATTCAATAGTTTCCACCGTCTATTGGTCGGGTTTTAGGCGTTTGTTGACATAAATGCATGTTCTTGCTTGAGGTGACGGGTCTCCCACCAGGTGAAAGGAGTTATGAGCTGGGCTAAACGTCTGCGGAACGTTGACGTTGCGGCCCTGCTCCTGAATAGCTACTATGTCGAATTTGCGAACTTCTCTGTCTATCAAGAATGGTTCTTGAATTTTTAGTGACTTTCTGGTGTTGTACTGTAGAATTCGTAGAAAGGGTTGATCCGTCATAGAGTTATCTGTAGCTGTTGTTGACCCTGCGCTGAGGCGGCTTTTTGTATGCTTTCAGCCGCTGAGGGCCTTCCGCATTTTCTGATTTGGCGTTCCTGTGTCTGTTCAGACGCCATGTCTTCCGAGTCGCTAGTCACGCATGAAGAGCGATCGACTCGTCTCTTCTTGGCTCCCACCACTTGCCATGTAGGCTCGTCGGCGTCTCGGCTGCTCGTCGCTGCCGAGACGTTCATTGAACTCGATGGGTTCGTTGAACTCAAGGAGTTCAGGGAGAAAGAAGAGGGTAAACGGTTGTATTTCGGCGCCTCAGGGTATCTGGCCGGTCTATTTCGAAAGATTTCTTCAGCCAACGATTGATCTAGAAGGTCGAAATCCTGCTCTTCACCCAGTTTGCACCCTGTAGTTGCTTTCGAGGTCACTTTCGCTCGAAGCTCAGGACTCTTCCTCTAGGCCAGGGTTTCACGTAGTTGGTGGACAAAGCCAACCATCGTCTGAGTCAATCGCTGTTTACTCCTTAAGCACATCTCCTACGAGACTAGGTGTACGGCACCGCTTTGGCTTGCTCTCTGCTCCGCCTCAGGCCCTCATTCTGAGGTAGTTGAATTCTCGTAGCTCTTGATGTACCGACATGCGCATACTGTCCTCTCAGGCTACGCAGATAGTCTCTCAGTGGCTACCATTGCATACCACGCCCCACGGAGTTCATCCGCTTCGCGTTACCATCAAGGGTCTCCCCTAGTCAGGCCGACCATGTCTTGCAGAGGTTGCTATTAGTACGCCCCTGGCCAGGCAGTATACTATAACGTTTCCGCCTCTACTAACCAAAGAACGCTTATATTAAACGCTCGGCTATGCCTGTATCGAAATCTATCTTTTTTGAATCCGTTCCCAGCTGATGACTGCAGGGGAAGACTTGAACTTCCAGAATGTATAGAAGCCGGTATTAACAGGTTTCTTGCATTTAATAGTTCACGAACCCCAGGGGTGCCCTGTTCAATAGCTAGCAGACTAATGCATTCACTGATAGAGATCAGCTTCGGCCTACGACGTCGACACGTAGTAGCCATTGATCGGGTGGTTTTTATAAGCCAGTTCCCCTGTCTGTAGCTGAGCGCGATCCAGCCTGTTTCAGACCATTATAGATCCCTTCTCTAATAGAGTGTGCCCGTATCGAATTCTAGAGTGTGCCCGTGTTGATAAACTAAAGGATGCCCGTGTCAGAACCTTTCTTCCGCTCTCAGCCGATGACTGTATAGAAGGACTTGAACCCTCAAGAGGCGAAGGACTGATATTAACGATACGCCTTTAGCATCAGTCTTAACGATTCGTCTCTAGAACCGGTATTAACGATTCGTCTCCAATAGTCGATTTTCTCTGTTGCCGCTGAACGCGATCCAGCATGTTCTTCCTGTCAGAGGATACCCGTGTCGATATTCAGAGGAATGCCTGTGTCGAAACTCTGCTGCTATCCCAGCTAATGACTGCGAGGGGGGACTTGAACCCTCAGGAAGCAGGGAGACCGATATTAACGATACGCCTTCTGACTATCAGTATTAACGATATGTCTCTGACATCTCTTGCAATCAAACTAATGACGTTTCCTGCACGCGTTGATACCTCAGCTGATGACTGCAGGGAGGGACTTGAACCCACAAGGTATAGACGCGTCAGTAGCGGTATCAAATGACCCTTGCATATATAGAATGTGTGTTGATATTTCTGTGACGCGTCAGCAAATATAGTACTTACTCATGCCGCTCCTCGGTGAGGCCATCTGGCGAGTGCGATGGTGAGGTGGATGGCGAGTGCGATGAGGAGGTGGATGGCGAGTGCGATCACTTATCATTAAAATTAAAATCAATAATTTCAGAAAAATTAAAACTTGAACTCAGAAAGTTTCTTTACCACTAAATGTGGTGGGGCTCTTGGCAAATCCTAAAATCCGCAAACCTTGATAAGCAAAGCTTTCAGCTCCTGGACTTCAGAATCAGTAATCGACCTGAATGCAGCTATCGGCTTCCTCTTTGAGCGAGCGAAAAGATATTTCATGCATACAGTCAAAGCGGGCTATAACGGAGGTGGCAAATCGTGTACCGCAATCAGAGTTTCCGCTATTAAAACGTGGCTAATGAGTGGCTGAGTGTGGCTGATGTAAGGTTAGCTGAAAAATACACAGATTTGGCCCTGAAAAGGGATAAAATACAACGAATATTTACAGCCCGCTATAACGGAGCTCCGCAAAAATTTCAGAAAAGTCTTTCCGGTTGTGTTATAGCCAGATTTTCCGGTAATCACATATATAATTTTCAAAAGCCAGAGCTTCCTTCGCTATAGCCAGGTTTCCGTTATTCGGAATTCCCCTATAGCCAGCTTTGACTGTACTTTTTGAAGCACATGATATCGGCTTCCCGCTGCCGTTTTGGTGGCGATGGCGAGATCACTGAAGCTGGCGCCGATGAGAATGTTCGAGGAGTTATAGGAATCATAGGGGCTCGCTTATGGTGGGGTAAGTGACATCTATCCCTTTGACAGCCACAAAGTCGGCCACCCCCATGATCTACAATGCTAGTAGGGCGACCCCACCAATGACTAAGCATACGAGCATCTATTTGGATTCGGTGAGTCGGCGACAGCGGGATCTATTAAGCATCCGTACCCCATCTGGTCAAGCTGCTACCAAATTTGGCCTAGCTGTTGATCATAGGGGGAGGCCGACTTTGTGGCTGTCAAAGGGATAGCGAAGCTTCCTTCTTAGGTTCGGCCGATTAAGCGTTCGTTCCGGCCATATGACAGCGACGGCACTGAACAGTAGTAAGCCTTCCAGGTACGATTATCTGCTGGAAGTTATCGACGACGAGCTGGTTCAAAGGCCTACCGCCACGTTGCGGAGGCATTGATGGAGGTAGAGAGGTAGGGGTCTGCAAACAGGTTAGCTAGTAGAACTGACGACAGCGAGGGGTCAACAGCAAGGTGAACCTTCCTATCATAATCCATGTCTAGCTTACATAATAAAAACCCAAAAAAGCGAAGCAAAAAAGCCGCTAAGAGGTATTATACACGCTTTTTGTAGAAAAAGCGGTTTTATTCTGACCCTACCACCAAGCAGAGAAGGAAATCTGCATATGCAGGGTCGACATTGGCAGACCAATGAAGCCTCATAGTGCTATCCGTGCCCACAGGCCGAAGCAATGATTCAAGGCTGGCAAGAGTGTGTTCGAATGTTCACCATGCATATGTAAGAGACTTCTAACCACTGAGCTAAGCCAATCTTTTATAGAGCCAATTTTTCATATTCAATAGCTGATAATCAGTTCCAAGGATCAGATCCCCACCTATCAGCAGAATCACCTCTGGATCTCTCCACGGACATTTTGCGCCAGATCGATAATGCCCAAAAAAAGAGCCCAACCGTCAACCCCTCCCGATTTGCCTGCAGTTCCTTCAGATTCGAGAAAGAAAGCGTACTACCCCGCCGGGAATAAAGTATATTATTGTCGAACGGGCAGTAAGAATCCCCAGATGATTCTTGTGGTTGGTTTGCGACTTAATTTCCGCAAGGCAGCGTATGGCGGACGGGGACCGTGAGCAATGCAACTTCCAGCACTCAACTCCACGTTGTATGCCATGCCACCCTTCCAACTTTTCATGTACAATTTTACGTCAGGTGTCTAATGTCAATCGCAATTCAGATCCGAGACGATGCTTCTGGAACTGGATTCCTAAAACGATATATTATATGCGGAACGTGAAGGAAGCTGATTGTATCGGTTAGAATTCTGATAATCTTCGAGTTCCTGTTTTGAAAGGCGAGTTCCAAAGCAGTAGCTCCGTGCTGTCTGTCCGATAAACCTATGAGTGTATGTCGAAAGAATGGCCGAACCCTGCTCAACAGCAACACTACCATTCTGAAATCCCCGTGACTTACGGCGCATGTTAATGGAGACCAAGACGTGCTTGTGATGATCTCTAGTAGCTCTGGATAGCGGTCAAGTATACTTCGAACAACTCGTAGGAGTTTGAGTTGTACTGCGTGTTTCAAAGCTCGATCGCCAGGCGCACCGTGCTGCAGGAGGTATTCGACGTTGCGCCTGTGATCAAAGATCGCCGCGCTCTCCACTGGTGTGCTATTAAGCGAGTCTTTTCGATGAACCTCTGCTCCTGCTGCGATCAGAGTCGAAAGCATGTCCTCGTTGCCGTCAGTGCGGTATGAAGCGATTTCCAATGGAGGCCCATACTTCGAGAGGTCTTCATTGACTATTGCCCCCCATGCCAAAAGCAGACGGACCATCTCAAGCTGTTTGTTAAATACGGCACCTTGCAAAAGACTTCCGTGATGACCTATCGGTACATTCACTTGCGCACCTCTTTGTAGCAGAAGAAGCGCGGCTTCTGTGTGATTTCTTTCTACGGCCGCACGTAAAGGGTTTCCCTTCAACGGGTTAATTGCCGCCCCGTAGTCCAAGAGAAGAGTAATGATCGTATAATGACCGAAATGAGCTGCTGTTTGAAGTGTATTCTCGAAATATGCGCCACGCTCATTTGAATTTGCTTCCATATGGATTTGCAGGCCAGATATATCGTTCAAAGCAGCCTTCACATGAAGATTATTACGAAGAAGATCATACAAGACCAACTCGTTCAATAGCTCTGTAATTGTTCAGCTTGGTGGAACAAAATGCAAACCTCAAGACATACTGTCCACACGTCTAAGATCGATAAGATTTGACCATGACTGTTGGTCTTCCCGTGTAAATCTAATTATCTTTTCCAATACCTCGTTTGGGAGATCGTACAATACCGTCATTGATTGCATGAGTAAAAAAACATTCTATCTATCGATGCGAACTTTCTCTTATGACATATACTATGCTTACACTTACTCTATCAGGAAGGGTCAGTAATTTACTAACGTTGTCAACGAGAATAAACATTGCCATCTTGCTTCATTGATCCCTACGTTCGAAAGTCTCGGATCCGTCTACGTTACATGTGTGCTCCGCAATATCGCGTCCATAGGCTGATTTATGAAGGAAAATTCTTACAAACATAATTGTTCGCGGAAAGATTGTGTCCGAAAGCGCGATCTCGACTTGCACCATCACGACTATGAAATTGAAGAGGCTGAACGTAAGCCAAGATTCTGGATTACACTAAGAACGCCTATCACTTTCTCAGAAATCTTTCAGCTTTTCTCCAAAAAGTGTACACACCTAGAACGGCTCATGCCGTTTCAGGTGATGTGTAGCTTTTTCCAACGCGCCTCAGTATGGCTAACGTCAGGTGGGTGAGCAGCCATGTTTCCCATCGCCTGATTACTAGGCTTCGCCATTGAAGGCGCAACGCGTTGGTTCAATCTATTTCTTCCTCACCCTTTAGATCTGTATTACTGGCATCAGTGACCTGTGTGGGAGGGCGGGTGTCGGAGTAGGGTTTCGGCCAAGGAGAAGGAGAAGGAATACGATGTCTAATTTCATGGGAGGTTCGAATGCTCAAGCTTAAAATCCCGAAAAAGAAGGGCCGTACCATGCTCTTACTCTACGAGTGTGTTGTCAGTGGCCGTAATGAAGATAAAGTTGTAGACGGATCCTTGAGAAGACGCCTGCGCGACAGATGACTTCAGTAGAAAGAAACTTTCTCTATGTGAACCGCGAACTATCTCCTACTTTGTTGTCGCCATCATAGTGAGACAATTAACGCTTTCTTCCTGGTGCTGACGGCTGAGGTGTTTGCTGACTCGGGTAATGAGGCATGGATGTATGATCCGCCATACACATGAATCCCATTCATCCATTTCTTTACTCTTTTGCACTTTCATCGCAAACACATTTGCCACGTCCATAGTTCTTCCATCATCCACCGTGATATCATCCCCCAGCAAGTCATTCGAAGAACTCTCGAGACGAGGACGCGATGGTAAAGGATTCTATTCACCTCTTCGTCTTCCTGTCCCCCTGTGTTGGAAGAGATTACAACAAAGCTCCTGGTCCTTATATGGCTATGATTCGCAAGGAGACAGAGGAGAATTACTGGAAGACTAAACGTATTGGCGCGGCTCCTGGCACAAAAGCATGGAAAGGAACCTTCGGACCTAGAGAGGCAGCCGAATCTCTCGTGTTGCTGTCACAAACAGCATCCCACCCCTTTCTATTAATTCCGGTTGACAATGACCACCTCCAGAAAATCTTATCACCCAACAGCATCGTTTCAATGACGTTTTAATATGAGCTATGCCTCTTCCGTGACGGTTTCGGCGTAGGGGGAGCCCAGTCCTGATTTCAATGCTCTGTCCCTAAGCTTGGAGAATCTGAGATATGTTATTGATATACTCTAAACCAAGACATGCATTTCTTGCTATTTCCCATTCTCAATTCTAGCTACTACTACCATGCAGAAGCCAAAGGCTTAGCCAAAATTCTATACACATCGTCGGCTTTCGTACCAACTAATACTACGCTAAAAATAGCTTCTACCCGTCTGACTCATCTCGTACGACGCTGGTGAAGTCAGCACTGATGCATGCTCGGAGAGGATCAAGAGCTAATCCTTAATTGGTGCCTAAGAAGTAGAGCGTTAATTCGGGATATCTTGACCTCAGCTCTTCCACAACACCAAGTTACCAGAAAGAAGGCTACAGGGCATAAGCATCCTTCAATGAACTAAGGATAGAGTCCGCATAGAGTCTAATTTCCAGCGGCCAATTTTTAGTGTAAGTGTTCGGTCGAGTGCATAACACGCGCCGAACAGTGCTCCAAACAATGCTTCCTACATGGAATCCTACCCAACCTACTCACCTACCATGGCTTCCTCCATGGTACCCTCCATGATTCCCTACCGAATACTCTTTATGGCTCCCTCTATGACTCCCTATTAAGCACCCTACATAGTCAACAATTCGTTTTTCGTTTAAATAGATATTTAGATAATAAATTCATAGTTGACTAATTTATTCGATATCTAATTCGTTGATTCATTTCATCGACGCTTAGCTTCCCGAAATGCCGACGCTATAAGTTGTTTGAGAGAGGTACCGTGTTGGCGGCAACGTACGCATAAATTTCTTCCAAATTGATTGTAGCTTTACTTTCAGATTCTGGCGTCAACTCTGCAGCGCGACTTTTCAGTTCCCAAATTTTGCAAAAATCTTCCAAACAGGGTTCGTTCATTTCCTTAGCCTCACTTATATTCTTTACGGACGGAAGATCATCTCGAGTGTTCAAAAATGCTTCGAAACTTAGTTTCAACAGATTTTCCTTGATTCTTTCAGTGAGAGACTCACCTAATTTAAGCTGGTAACGCCCGGAATTTCTCCAAATCTGCAAATGCCGTTCGAGATCTTGATCATCCAGAACATAACCATTCTCGGTGAGCAATCCTGTGATCTTCTTCACTCGTATATAAATGTATTTCTTTAGGTCTTTACCAACCTTCATACGCTTGTCACATTTTCGAAATAACGGGAGATCCTTCTGATTTCTTGCACCTATTATGCCTGGGCATGTGACGTCGCTTCTACCTTTCGTTTCAGTCACCAGCGTGGCATTCTCAACCCGTGCGAAGTAGTCTGGGTATTGGTCTGTCAGGTCTATGTATGGCTGCAGCTTCTGCATTGCGGCCTCCTCCAATCTATGAAAACGATAGATAAAGGGGTCGGTCGAATTGTTCGAGAATCCCAAGTTAATAAAGTCATGATGGATTTCCGGGGCGTTCATCAAATCCAACTTCAGTTCAGATCTCCCTTCAATACTCTTTATTGATAGTCTGTGCCACGTTTACGACTTGCAGTCGCCCGATTGGGTCTGATCTTGAAAGAGCCCGAGGCGTGCAAAGACCCAGCTCTTCCCAGGCCCGTGACAGACCCATCGCTGAGTGAACAATTTGAAATTCTCAATGAATTGCTGGCCTGTTAGCTGCGGCTTGGTAGGGTTGAGATCATAATTAACAATGAAGACGGCCATCTCATGAGCGGCGTTGCCCGAATTCGAGCGTATAAGACGCATAATAAATGGTTCAATATCGATTGGTAAGTGCTTACTTGGCTGACCACAACCCCCTGATATCATCTATATTTATGACTACAAGTATATATACTCGTGCTCCTCTACTCAAGCTGAATCGAACGCAATGTCGTGCGAGTGGATGAGGGTTGTGCCTTGCAATCCGCCGGTATGTCTCACGATCCCCCAGATAGCTTTACCTACAACGTTAAACCGGAAGACTGAAGGACTAGTAGGACAGGTGGAGGAGCGATTATGTCCATCCCTGATCACAGCGTCAGGGCTCATACCTGACTGGGCTTCACACGCATATCGAACGACGTATCCTGGAGGGGCGACCCTAACGGCTTTACCAAAGATATCGACTTTTGAAACATGGATCAATTACGTCAATATTTCTACAATGGAAGACGGGTCTGGCTCAAGCTATGCCATGGACCTCAAGGAAACCTGTTTGGGTCAAAGATGCCCTTATGATTTTTTGAGATCGGTATCGTACACGATGAGTGATGTCATTGTAATATCTACGGACTCACTGGAAGAAGCGATTGATCAATACGTAAAATGGCTTCACAGCTGTGCAAAGGTAATAGCATCTCTGTCAGCCTACGGGTCTATTCTTCGTAGGCATACGAAGCCATTCGTGGTCCTTAATATCATAAAAAATTTCCGTAAAGAAGATCTCAAAGACTTCCTAGTGACTGTATATAGTCAGAATAGTACTAATTTTTCAGATACAAAAACCCTTCGAGACCTAAGCGAGAATGTATTTCAAGATATCATAGTTCTCGATCAGCTCAAAGACATCAACGAGGAAATATTACACCTAGTTTTCACCACTCGCCAGAAAAGAATCGTGAACCGGCATCTCTGGTCACAATATAGCTTTCATGTACTGCACACTTACGTTATAGATCGATTAGTTGAACCGGATAATTCAACTATCAATTTCGTTGAAGCACTGAATCCGCTACTACCCATTCACCATGCAAAAGAGCAACTTTGGTCGGAGCTGATTAGTAGAGCACAATCTATTAAAGACTTCGACGAGTTTATTTTTCCGTTGCTAAGTCGTTGTATGGCTCGATATTTCTTGAAATGCTGTCACGGTAAGCATGTACCTAATCCGCCGGTAAAGGTTGAACTGATCACAATTAGTTTTTCACGCTGACGAGACTTTCGTATCGGTCTTTGAGGGTGCCTATGTCGATAGTTTTCGCGATTTATTCTACGACGAGCGATCTCGACACAATTTTCGTAACGGACTTGAAGAAAACATGGGAAGATACGAACATAAGCTCGACAGTAATCACTTTCGCGACTTAAGACATTATAGAAGCCACTGGAACTCGATAGAGCCTCGTAAGCTTTGCTTCGCCTGCTGTTTGGATTCTTGCCAATTCTTCCTACCTTGCGGCCACGCTGTATGTGAGCTTTGCTATCTGGACCTCAAGGCTTCCGTTGGAGAGACGGAAGCCGAGATCAGTGGTAACACCACGGGTGATCAATGTCCTTTCTGCCTCCGAGTGCTTGGCTTCTGGGAGGCTTTCTCCCCATCGAGGGCCGCAGATGACGACCAAGCACAAAAGATGAAAAGCAGTGAGGACTTCACAATAGGCGCTGTTATTTACAAATACCACGATCTCGTCATGACTGCGATTGATATAGGCCTCAAACTGAAAAAGTGGGGATTGAGCAGTTGGACGCAGAACATCACATCAGCACTTCTGACCGTGCTTCATAAACCAGAATGCTGGCTAGATTTAAAAGGAGGTTGGGCGAATACATGGCGAAATCTCATCGGAGTTGTTGGCCAGAAGTGTCCACATCAGCGAGATGTTCTGCGGGGTGCGTTGCGCCAAGCATTCGAGATTGATATACTACAAAAAGATTCACGTTTGAACCACAAATTGGATTCCAGCGCCGCGACGATGGCATGGCATCTCTTGGCATCCTTTTTCTCTTTCGAGTTTGTATGTAGACCGCGGCGCAGTAGAGGTTCATTCGTATGTGTCGGGAGACTCAGATGCCAGCAATCTGATCATTATCTTTTTCAATATTTGATAAAGGGTATGGAGAATCAAGTCCGTGTCTGCGTGGATGCAATATGGGTTCCGTTCCACTGGCCCTGCGTCGTAAAATTCAGGCTTCCAAATCTTTTTCAACCATTCGATGTTAGAATAGCCTACGGTGAACTGATGGCCTCACTTACGGGCTATCCAGCGAATGCAGATAAAGTTCTTGAGGCTTCTACTATTATGGGAAATGGTTCTGCACCTGGTAAACATAAGAGAAGGCAAGATGAGTGTAGTGGTGATGATTACGTGAAGCGACTAAGAATTCGAAAGTGAAACAAACGTGGGCGTTAGTGTAAGATTGTACATACTGTAACCGTTGAGTCAGGTTGCCGCAATTTACTTAGCCTGAACCTAACGCTTGAGTAAAACATCTGATGCATGACAAGTCTTCACCATCATCATGGTCAGCCAAAACAAAAACCGTCAGGCATGATATCTGCAGTCTAGCTCTAGGAATGTAGGATAGGTCTGTTAAGAAACAGTGCTCTACTTTGCAAAGAATGGTTGCTTTCTCCAGAATCACGCAATCGGAGCCGCATCTGCACTGCAATATTCACTTCAGCCTTCTCCTCTGCCCGCCTCTGCCCGAAATCCCCACAATCCCCTCTTTTCTTGTATCCGGATAGGGCCACCAAGCTGACCATTCGGTTGTTTGACCGTTACCGCACTCTTTGTGGCCAGTACCAATACTTCAAAAAACATCCTTGTAGCATCGGCTTTACTAGTCATGGTTTCTGGAATATGTCTTGTCATCGAGAATCTCTGCAGACTATTTACCAGCCTTATAGAAAATCTCATATAAAACAAATCTCATGATAAACAACTTCACTTGAAGCTCTCAGGACTCCAGATCGATATTTGGACTATCAAATTCGACTTCATGTTACTTTGTTATATAACAAATCATTGCGAGTGGCGTGGGGTGGTTGGGCCTACCTAACGGTCAAAATCACCGATCCGGTAGCCCTATGGAATGATCTTCCAGTATTGGCGCATTCTTCTTATCTTTCGACATTCGCCAAGAAAAGGTTCTCTCCTCGTTCCCTATCGTTACCAGCAAACGGGCTGTGTCTCGGGGCAGAAACGGAGTTCCTATTCGCTTGGCGTCTACACGGGCGTTCCTGAAACTCCCTGTTCGCGAGCATCGACGATGACAACGCACATGCAGATGATGGAGTTTTGTTTCCGACCTGTGAGTTTTCTGCAAATGACAGTCAGTAGGGCAACGACAAACGGATATGCGAGTAATTTACTAGCATCATCATTGAATCTTGACTAATCTTGACCGGAATGCTCAGCGTCTTGAGAGAGGAGCACGATTCCGTAATTCTAAGAAACTCCTGAATCTGATAAGGATGCACTGTGGTTGGATCGGAGAAGTTGCGGCGCGACTCCAAAAAGAGATGTCGAAGACTTCGCCGAGAGAGAAGTATGCCCTCCAGTGGAAACCTGTTCAACTCTCCTCCCAACATGAGTTGCAGCGATGTCAGACGGGTCGAACATTGCAGTTTTTCTAGGACTTTAAGGATACAAGTTGATCTTTGATTCAACGTCACGTCCAGCCTTCTCAGTTTCGTACAATGTTTATTGAACGTCATAAATCGTGAAAGCGCTTCTTCGATGTTATGACACTGCATCAAACACAAGTGTCTGATTAGCGGCATCTCTGAAGGAGGCCATTCCGACATATCCATATTGTTCAGGCCGAGATACTGCAGAGAACTATTGCCAAATGAAGAATCTGCTATGCGTCGAAGTGACTGAAGTATGACTTGAAATTGCATTGTGGATTGTGACGACTCAAAGCCGAAGAAGAGTCTTCGAAGACCTCTAGCATTTTGCTCGACATGTCGAGCAAGCCATTCCGCTTGTTCGACGGAGCAGATTCGATGACAACGTAATTCCGATAGATTTCGAATGTGCTTGGGCTGGTCAATTAGTCGAGCGTCCAACTCTAGAACCTCAATACTTGAAGGCAGACACTTCATAAAATCCATCCCGAAAGGACAATCAAGCTTCCAGTTGAAAGACTTTAATCCTTTTGAACATCTGGTCTGCAGTATGGCTCCAAGAACGAGGCAGATTGGTCTTAGAGCAAAGGGTAAAGCGCTTTTGGAAATATTACTTCCACAAACAGTTATGCTTTGTAGGTGCTCACATCGCTCAAAGAAGTTTTCTGTGTAAGCTTGAATTTTCCTATAGACCGAAACGTCCAACCCTGTGACCTGCACTTGAATCGTAAGGTCTCGATATAATTCAGGTATACTGATCTCATGATAGTATTGACTGCAAAGACAAAGATTGCATAGGGCTTCGACCGGCAGATAGTGAATAATGTGGAGATGAAGCTCTGGTGGTAGACGCTGCATGAGCAATTAGTTGCATTGTCGAAATGCGCACGCGGTGATATTGTAGTATCAATTCACGAGTAATCAATATCAGAAATTCCGTGACTTTGAGGCCCTGTCATCCGCTAATCGACCAATAATCAGACTTGGCAGAACGGCAAGAGTATTGGGCATTACTTTTCTCCAAAGAATCGAGTTGAATCTGTCGAAAAAGCTGCTATCCTTGATGGCATAGACAAATCGTAAGAACCCAAACAAAAATCATTCTTCGTCGGTAAGTTTAAGCTAATTGCTCAGCGTAATGCTGTCTGGCCCTGAGCAAAGTAGACAAGACTCGACCAATTGTGGTATTTTTGTCGCATATTTTCTCTGCCACCGCGTGACTGGCATGCTGGCATCGACTTGATAGGCACGGAGAGCCCCATTGTCTAAAGGTCATTCCTGTTTAGAGTTCTGAAAAAGGGAATAGAAATGTGTCAAGAAGGCAGGGTCGATCTTCTCAGTCTACGATTTCTTCTCACCTTTTGCTTCCTCCGTAGTTCCTACCTACTAGATAGTTCAGTCAATATGTCTACATGCCTATCTACCAAGAAGATACGAGAGAGAAGGGAGAAGAGGAAAGGTACGCCTGCGCTGTCCATTGTCAAGGTTGATTTTG
>JAABUO010001601.1_pt1 | contig 29014 bp, 32 predicted proteins | sample 5559291 | NCBI WGS metagenome assembly JAABUO01 (sample SAMN10711878, study PRJNA513372) | rock metagenome | isolation source: Antarctica rocks | place: Antarctica: Victoria Land, Finger Mt sud | reverse complement strand
GCCACTGTCTCACCTGCAAGCAAGGCGTTCACAATGAGATTCGCTTTGTGAACCGGCTCTTCCAGGTTGCCGCTTGATTGCAAGCCGAAATGGTTACGCTGCGCCTCAGCGAGTTAATGCAACAGAGGCCCCAACTTTGTCGGGTACACGTTCTGGGGAGGAAAAAAGACAGGAATCAACGCCGTGCTCGAATCGTTCGCGTTCGACTGCGAGTAGAACGCCGTGTACTTATCACTGTTTGTGTGCGCGTACTCAATCTTGACGTCGCCCTGGTTGTTCACAATGAAGCTACGCTGCGCGCCGCGATAGTTCCCGCCAAAGATCCCTGAACTCGACCCGGCGTTCGGCAGCGGATAGAGCTCCGGGTGCGCAAACAGGTACTTCGCCACCGGGTTCACGATCGGAACCTGGTTGTTGACATAGGGCGCGTAGCCCGCCTGCGTGTTGTACAGCTGAATGGGCGTGCTCTGCGTCAGCAGCGAAGAGAAATCACCATTTCGAAACGCCGCCGGCAGGACGCTGGCCTGTTGCAACCCGCCCGTGTGCCGCCGCGTGCCCTCGTAATCCACGAAGAAGAACAGCTTCTTCTTCAGGATCGGTCCGCCCAACGTACCTCCAAAGATGCTCTGCGTAAACGGATTTCGCGGGATAATGCTGCTGGTCCCGTCCGTCGCTGGTACCTGGTGCTTGTTGCCCCACGTGTTCGCATCTAGGTTGTAGTTCTCGAGATACCCATACGCGGAGCCATGAAATGAACTTGTGCCGCTCTTCAGCACCGACAGTACTGCGCCGCCATTTGCGTTGCCAAACTGTGCGGGTGCATTCGCCGACACCACGCGAACCTCCGCCAGCGCATCCGGCGCCGGGTTATACGCGATCAGGTTGTTCTGCCCCTCGTTCAGATCAGCACCATCCAGCGTGTAGTTATTCGCCTGGTTGCGGTTGCCGTTAATCGAAACAATGCCGTTGTTATAGGTGTTCCGCTCGATCGCGTTCCCACCCGTCAGCCCCTGCGGATCGGAGTTCACCGCGCTCGGCTGAAACAGCGTCACGGACGAAAAATTCCGCCCGTTCAGCGGCAGATTTGCAATCTCATTCGTCGACAGCGAAATACCCAACGACGAATCATTCGTGTTCAAGATCGGCGCAACTGTATCGACCTCGACCGTGCTTTGCGCTCCACCCGCCGACAGCTTGCCATCGATCTTCGCCGTCTGGTTGATCTCGAGCGTAAACGGTGGAACCGTCTGCTCCGAAAACCCTGGCGCCGAGATCGTCACCGAGTAACGGCCGATCGGCAGAAACCGGACGCTGTACACGCCATCCCCATTCGCCGTCGTCGCAACGCCCGTGTCGACATTGCGAACCGCGACGTTCGCGTTCGGGATCACCGCTCCGCTCGCATCCGTTACCGTTCCGGTTACAGACGCCGTTATGGTCTGCGCCAACATCGGTGACACGCTCAACGTAGCGGCAAGAGGGCAGAGAAGAAGGGCAAGGCGGTGGCGCTAGGTCATGGCAAGGTCCTTTACGGTGACCGCCGGCCTCCCCGAGCGCACCTCCATCCCTTGTGATCGATCGGGCAGAGACGGAAAAAGCACAGGGTCCAGCAGTCTTGGAGTCCCAGCATAGGGTGAGCAACTGACCAATGTCAACGAATTATCCTCACGTTTTTGCACGCACGCTATGCAAATGTGCAGAATGGATGATCATTTGCATCCGGCGATAGACTGACCATCACCCGGCGGATCCTTGCATCTCCGTCACAAGATCGTCCAAGGAGGTCGGTGTTGGCCCAGAAAACCCAGGATCGCGCCACGCAGATCCTCCATCTGCTCCTGCAGCGAGGGAGATGCACCGTCGACGATCTCGCTGCGAAGGTCGACACCTCGCCCGCCAGCGTCCGCCGCGATCTCACCAAACTTGAAGGCCGCGGCCTCGTCCACCGCACCCACGGGGCCGTCGAACTCGCCGGCAAGATGACCTTCGAACCCTTTCGCTTCGACGCCGCCTTTCCCCTCCGGGAAGAACGCTTCGCCGACGAGAAGCGCCGCATCGCCATCGCCGCCGCCGGCCTGGTGCTCGAGGGCGAAACCATCGTCCTCGCACCCGGCACCACCACCACCCAGGTCGCTCGCAGCCTCCGCCACCGCACCAACATTCACATCGTCACCAGCGCCGTCAACATCGGCATGGAGCTTTCGAGCCTGCCCTCGCTCCAGGTCACCCTCACCGGCGGCTCCATCCGTTGGGCCGGCGCCTTCTCCATGGTCGGCAAAACCGCATACGAGGCCATCGAACGCCTCTTCTTCGATATCGCCTTTCTCGGCGTCTGCGGCGTTCATCCGCAGCACGGCGTGACCGTCATCGAACCCGACGAAGCCTTTCTCCTCCGCGCCATGGTGTTGCACGCCAAACGCGTCGTCATTGTCGCCGACTCAAGCAAGCTCGGTACCTTCAGCGCCGCCGGCATCTGCTCGCTTAAGGAGGTCCACACTATCATCACCGACGATGGCGTCGAATCCGAGACCGTCAAAGCCCTCGAGCAGCTGGGCGTGGAAGTCCTCGTCGTCTAGCTACCAATCGTTCTTCTGCACGATCTTCGGCTGCTTGCCCTGCCTTCCGCCCAGCAGCCAGTCCAGCCTCGATTGCACATCCTTCTCCCGCGCTTCGCCTTCGATCTTCCCGATCACCGCCCCGCTTTCATCCAGCACCAGCGTCGCCGGCACCAGCACCCCAAGCTCCAGTCCGGCCAGCGTCTCGTTCGTCGCTCCCGTCCAGATCGGCACCCGCAAACCACGCTTCGCTACGACGCTCTGGATCTTGTCCTGCGTCTCCAGCGCATCCAGCGAGATCGCCACAAACGTAACCCCGCGCGGCACATAAACGTCGGCCAGCTTCTGCAACCGCGGCATCTCCTCCTTGCACGGGCCGCACCACGTCGCCCAGAAGTTCACTACCGCAGGGTGCCCGCGCAGCTCCCGCAAGTCATGCGTCGAGCCATCCATCCCCCGGAACATCGTCGACTTCATCTGCGCCGGCAGCCCACCATGTCCACACGGCAGGAGCAGGGCCAGCCCCAGAAACCAGCACCAAGGTTTGTTTCTCATGCGGTTACATATCTCCTGAGGTGTCTGTTGTAGGGCACTTAGTATGCGCCGCGAACCATCTCCTGCCCTCCATCCGTCGGAGGAGAAAAGATTCGGTCGCAAGTTGGTCGCGCACCCTCTCCAGCAGCATGTCTAATGACGAACCATCATGAAGCTGCCTCATTTTTTCGCGGCCACCGCAATTCACCTGTCCGCCCTCCTGCTCTGCTCGCTCACCGCGCCCGCCCTTGCCCAGGGATGCCTCGCCGCCCACACCAATACCTCCATGCAGGGCTGCCTTATGGACAATCACCAGGCCTCGGTCGGCAACCTCCTGCGCAACCATCCCCTTACCGTCGAGGTCGACTGGCGCTCCTTCAGCTCCTTCCGCGGCGAGCACGAAAACACGCAGCGTGCCGTGCTCAACACGCAAATCAAAAATCACCAGAATCTCTACAACGTCAACGTCGATCTCCAGCTCACGCCACGCTGGTCCGTCAATGCCTTCGTCCCGGTCCTCCAGGGAACCCGCAATCAGAAGTACCCCCCAACGGCGTCTTTAATATCGCCGGTCTTGGTGACGTCATCGTCGGTGCGCAGGGCTGGGTCCTTCACCCGCCTGCCGAAAACGGCGGCAACATCGCCTTCAGCGCCGGCCTCAAACTTCCCACGGGCCTCAACAATGGCATGGGCACCGCTCGCCTCGCCAACGGAACCGTACAAAAAGTCGTCGCCGATCAATCTCTGCAGCCCGGCGACGGCAGCTGGGGCTTTACCCTTGGCACCCAGGCTTACAAACAAACCTACCTCCACACCACCGGTTACTTCCAGGGCTCCTGGCTCTTCAACCCGCGCGATACCAATGGCGTTCCCACCTTCCGTGCCCAGCATGGCGAAATCGTCATGTCCGTCACCGACCAGTACCTCTTTCGCGGCGGCCTTTCTCGTCACGTGCCGCATGTCTACAGCCTCGCCGCCAGCTTCGGCGGCCGCATGGAAGGCATCCCCGTTCGTGACGCCTTCGGCAAGAGCGACGGCTTCCGCCGCCCCGGCTACATCATCTCCCTCGACCCTGGCCTCCAGTACGAACACAAGCGAATCATGCTCGCCCTCACCGCGCCCTGGGCCGTCGAGCGCAACCGTCGCGCCAGCGTCACCGATCTCGCCAACCGAACCCACGGCGACGCCGCCTTCGCCGACTACGCCGTCATCGTAGGCCTCTCACACACCTTCTAACATCCGCCAAGCCGTTCCAGCCCTTACTCCGCGTATCTACCTCGCGGTGGGCCTTCGCCTTCCCTACGTCGGTGTCTCGTCACAGGCCGACAAGGAACCCCACCCAGCACCCGCCTTCCGTTCGGAAGCAGCTCGGGCGTAGCCTGTGAGCAGACATCCCCACATGAGGCACACACTGAGACGATGGGCTCGAAACCGCAGTGCCGCCACCTGCTGGCACTGCAGTCTTCCGTTTCTTCTCTTCGTCACCTCCTTCCTCCTCGCACAACCCGCACCGCACTTCGGCCATCAGGCCTGGACCACCGAAGACGGCCTTCCGCAAAACAGCGTCCATCAGGTGTTACAAACCCGCGACGGCTATCTCTGGATCGCCACCGAAGCCGGTCTCGCCCGCTTCGATGGCCTCAGCTTCACCGTCTTCCGCCACGACGACCAGCCCCAGTTCCCCAGCGACGACATCGCCTGTCTCGCCGAAGACAGCCACGGCGCCCTCTGGATCGGCACCACTGATGGCCTCGTGCAGTTCGCCGACGGCCACTTCACCCGCATCGCCCTCGGCAACCTCACCGGTCCGCCCTCCATCCTCGCCCTCGCCGCAGCAACCGACGGCGCCATGCTCGCACTCTCTCCCGACGGCCTCACCCGGCTCGTTGCCGGCCACACCAGTCCCCTTCCCAACTCTCCCGCCATCATCGAAACCCTCACCCAAGCACCTGACGGCAACCCCTGGCTTACCGCCGGCGCTCATCTCTTCCAATACACAAATGGCAAGCTTGAAGATCGCGGCGCCCTCTCGCACCCCGGCCCGCTCAGTATCGAAGTCGATCGCAAGCACTCTGTCTGGGCCCGGAGCCTCACAGCCATCACACGAAACACCCGCGATCCGCACGGTCTCTGGCAGCCAACCTCCACCATCCCCCTTCCCCTCATCAACACCTTCTTCTTCGACGACACCTCCGCTCCCGGTGCCCTTTGGCTCGGCACCAAGCGCGGCCTCTTCCTCCTCTCTCCCGACATCGGCAAGCTCCTCTCCATCGAGGCCATCGGCGAGCGCTCCGTCCTTTCCATCGCTCGCGACCGCGAAGGCAATCTCTGGGTCGGCACCGAAGCGGACGGCCTCCATATCCTCCGCGCCCAAAAGGTTCAGGCGGTCCCTGGCCTCGCCGATCACCTCCTCACGTCGCTCACACAGACCACCGACGGCGCCGTCTGGATTGGCACCCGCGACGACGGCCTCCGCGTCTACAAGTCCGCCACTCGCACCGCAACCATCCCCGCTGCCGCCAATCGCCCCAGCCTCGCAACTCCCCTCGCCAGTCCTCTTGTCCTGGCTCTCGCGGCCGGCCGCCACAACGATCTCTGGGTCGGCACACTCGACGGCCTCGCACACGTCTACGGCACGCAGGTCGAGCGCTTTTCCTCCGCCGACGGTCTGCCCGACGACGTCATTCGCTCGCTCCTCGTCGACGACAATGGCGCGCTCTGGATCGGCACTCGCCGCGGCCTCGTTCATTGGTCCGGCACACGCGGCGCTCCCTTTGTCCGCATCCCCGGCCTTCCCAGCGATCTCATCGGCGCCATGCTTCGCAGCCAGCACGGGCCAGACGCCACCGGCCATCCTCTCTGGGTCGCCACCCTCGATGGCCTCTCCCGCATCTCCGGCGACGACGCTCATCCGATCACAACCAGTTACAAGTTCGGCTCCGGCGCCGAGGCAACCGTCATCACCTCGCTTGCCGAAGACCCCGCTGGCACACTTTGGATCGGCACCCGCGACCACGGCCTCGCCGCCATGACCGCCACCGGGATACATCCACTTCCACCCGCCGGCTTCCCAAAGCTCATCAACTCCCTCCTCGCCGACACCCGCGGACACCTCTGGCTCGGCACACCCGCTGGCATCTTCCGCGTCGCCACCGACGATCTCAGGCCTTGCCTCACCGTCGCCACCTGCACGGCACCCGTCGCCCGCTTCGGCTACGCCGACGGCATGCCCACCGAAGAGACCACCGCTACCGGTCACCCCGCCGCCCTCCTCACCCGTGATGGCACGCTCTGGTTCGCCACCGCCAAAGGCGCCGCCACGCTGCACCCTTCCACCATGCAGCAGATCGCCACGCCTCCCCCCGTCGTCATCGATCGCTTCCTCGTCGATAACGTCGTGCAGCCGCTCGCCTCGCCTCAGACGCAGCTCCCCTTCGGCCACAACAGCCTCATCTTCGACTACGTCGGCCTCAGCTTCGCTGCGCCCTCCCGCGTTCGCTACCGCTATCTCCTCCAGGGCTTCGACAAGGATTGGACCAACGCCGGATCGCGCCGCACCGCCTTCTACACCAACCTTCCCCCCGGCCCCTTCGTCTTTCGCGTCCAGGCCGTCAACAGCGACGGCGTCTGGAACCGCACCGGCGCCCAGCTCGCCTTCACCATCCGTCCTCCGTTCTATCGCCGCAGCTGGTTCTATCTCCTCGTCATCCTCGTCCTCGCCTCCATCGCGTACGGAATCTACTACCTCCGCGTTCGCCGCCTTCGCTCGGAGTTCGACGCCGTCCTGGCGGAACGCAGCCGTCTCGCCCGCGAGATCCATGACACCCTCGCGCAGAACTTCGTGGGCATCTCCATCCAGCTTCAGATCGTCGATCAGCTCCTCGCGGCCAAAAACCTCGCCGCCACCAGCGATCAGCTCCAGCAGACCCGCGCTCTTGTGCAGGAAGGCCTGAACGATGCCCGCCAAAGCATCTGGGAGCTCCGCGCCAGCGTCGCCGAGGATAGCCTCCCCACCCGCATCTCCCGCGCCGCCGAGCGCTCCACCCGCAACGGCGTCAGCCCAAACGTCACCATCGGCGGCATCTATCGCCTGCTCGATGCCGCCGTCGAAAAAGAAATCCTTCGCATCGCCGGGGAAGCTCTCGCCAACATCAGCCGCCATGCTCACGCTACCGAAATCAACGTCGACCTGCGCTACGAAGCCGAGCGCCTCCATCTCGCCGTCATGGATAATGGCAAGGGCTTCGATCCCGACGCCGTCTCTTCCACCGGCGACCACTTCGGCCTCCGGGGCATGCGCGAGCGAGCCGCCGGCCTCGCCGCCACCCTCTCCGTCACCAGCTCTCTCGGCGAAGGCACCACCATCCGGCTGGCCGTTCCCTTGCCCCGATCCGAAAGGCGATCCCAATGACTGACCGCATCCGCATCCTGATCGTCGAAGACCACCACGTCGTCCGCAAAGGCCTCATCGCCCTCCTGCAAGCCAGCCCCGAAGTCGAGATCGTCGGCGAGGCCAGCGACGGCCTCGAAGCTATCGAGCGCTTCCACGCACTCCGCCCCGACATCACCCTTATGGACCTTCGCCTGCCAAAACTCGGCGGCGCCGACGTCATCTCACAGCTCCGCGCCACCGATCCCGCCGCCCGCTTCATCGTCCTCACCACCTTCGACGGCGACGAAGACATCTTCCGCGCGCTACAGGCCGGCGCCAAGGCCTACCTGCTCAAAGGCATGACTGTCGAAGAGCTCCTCACCACCATCCGCGTCGTCCACAGCGGCAAAGCCCGCATCCCCGCCGCCATCGCAGAAAAGCTCGCCGAGCGCGTCAGCGGCCAGGAGCTCACCCCGCGCGAACTCGGTGTCCTCGAACGCATCGTCGCCGGCCGCGCCAACAAAGAGATCGCCACCGACCTCCACATCTCCGAGACCACCGTCAAATCCCACGTCAACAGCCTGCTCAGCAAGCTCGGCGTCGCCGACCGCACCCACGCCGCCACCCTCGCCCTCCAACGCGGCCTCGTTCACCTGCCGTAAATGCGAGTGGTTATCAGCCCACAGCATGTGGCTATCAGCCCACAGCCGTTTCGTCGCCATTGCGCCTCTTTAGTGGTCATCCGGTAGTTTTTTGGTTGTCATCCCGAGGGATTTGTTGTTGCCATTGCTTTCGTCTTTCTCCTCACCAACGAATACATTGCTAAGGATCCGCATGACACGCCGCCTCGCCCTTCTGCTCTTCGCCGTCTGTTGTCTTTCGTCTTTGCTCTCCGCCCAAAGCAAACCCGCCTGGCGCGTCGCCACCGCCCGTGAGCTCGAAGCCGCGCTCCCCGTCCGCGCCCCTGTCGAGAAAGAACACATCGAGACCGAGATGCGTACCGCCTCCGGCATCATCAACCCCCAGGGCCAACTTATCGCTGGCGTCGTCATGATCACCGCCGGCTACTCCGCCGATGGCAAGTACTCGCACTATCTCCTCGTCGGCGAGCCCATGGATATCAGCGGCATCTCCCTCCCACGCGGCCACTATGTCTTCGGCTGGCGACGCAGCGAAGACGGTCTGCGCGTCACCTTCTTCGACGCCCTCAGTGGCGCCGAGCGCGGCAGCGTCATGGCCCATCCCATGCCCACCGGCGTCCGCGTCGAATCCTTCCGCATCTGGCCGCCCACCGATCGCTCCGTCCTGCAAATCGGCCGCTTCCAACTCCCCTTCACCCTTCCTCCGAGCTAGCCGCGATCGCCCCCATCCTCCTCCCTTATGAGGATCGAGATTCAACCGATCGATGGAGGCAACGCTCGTCAGACCCGCTACTCTGACAAAGTATTCGACCTCCAGGCGCCCCGCAGCGGGCGCCACTTTTATGCTCGCCACCTCAGAACGTGAACCCGCCCTGAAACGTAATCTGTCGCGCCTGCGCCGTCTCCAGCGAATCGAACACCCCAAACTGACTCGTAAACTGGTTCCCGCCCGGGTTCGTCACATCGCCGCTCGGCGTCAGAAACTGCGGATGGTTGAAGAGGTTTGAGATCTGCGTCGTGAAGTTGAACTTCACCCGCTCCGTAATCGGCGTAACTTTGATGATCGACAGATGCGTCACGTACAGGTTCTGGCTCTCGAGGCTGTTCGGCAGCGCGTTCCCAAAGTGGTTCGCCTGCGGCACCGCAAACGCCGCCGTGTTGAACCAGTTCGTCTTGCTCTTGCCGCCCGGAACCTTGTTCGGGTCGCCAACCAGATCCGGCAGCCCACCAACCGTGCCCGTATTCGACGCGTCAATACCTCCATAAAACGGTGAGAAGTAAAGCCCCGAAGCCGCATAGGTAATCACGTCCGTCGTCCATCCCCCAACCACCCGATTCCCCAGGTCCCCAGCGTGGTTCAGGAATCGCTGGCCTTCACCAAACGGCAGCGCCCAGATCACGCTCGCCACCCCATAGTGCCGTCGCGTCAGCCCGTCATTCGCCCAGTGGCTCAGCACGTCGTACGGATTCTCCGTATCCAGAAAGTTTGCCTTGCTCCGCGAAAGCGAGTAGCTCCCGTTGAACGTCACCGATCCAATCCGCCGCTTCGCCTCCACTTGAAAGCTGTCATACCGCGCTCCGCCATCGAAGCGCAGCAGCGACGTGGTCACAAATTGCGGGTACGGCCGCTTAGCCGGATCGAAGACTTTGGTCGTGGGATCGAACGTCTCGATATTAGCGATATTCGTGTTCACCTGGTAGTTCAGACCAGAGCTGTGCGACCCAACATACGACGTTCGAAGGCCAATCTTCGCCAGCTCCACCTCATAGGTCGCACTGAACTGCTGAATGTGTCCATGGCTGATCTGTCGCGGATATCCAATCACGCTCTGGCTCGGAATCACTGCGTTCGCCGTCGTTGCCGGATATGGGTTCGGGAACGCGATTGGCACGCTCTGGCTCTGGTACGTCTCGGTCAGGGAAAACGGCCCGGTCGCGCCCAGCTGTGGATTGATCGGGAGAAAGTTGTTGAACAGTCCACCATTCGTTCCGAAGCGTGAGAGGTACACGCCATATCCGCCTCGAATCACGGAGTGATCGTTGATCTGGTAAGCAGCGCCGAGTCGCGGAACAAAGTTGGTGCGTTCCGCTTCAGCCTGCACCTTTCCGGCGCGAACAGGAATAGCTTTGGGGTACAGCGGGCTCACCTTCGCGATGGCTGCAGGATCGACCACCACAGACCCCTGCCCGGTCGGGTCGAAGTTGTACTCCAGATGGTCCGATGCACTCGGCGTTCCATACAGATCCCATCGCAGGCCATAGTCCAACGTCAGCTTCCGTGCGACCTTGAACGAGTCCTCGGCGTACAGGCCGTACTCCGTCAACGCCTGGCTGCGACCGCCCAGCGGATCCGTCCGCTGGCTCTGCTGTGGCAGCCCCAGCAGAAAGTCCGCATACGGATTTCCCGTGCGCAACCCGCCAAACGTGAACGTCCCGTAGTCCGGCACCACGCCGCGATAAATGCTGAAGCGCTGCACCGCCCCGCCGAACTTCCACACATGTCGGCCAATCTGCCAGCTCAGCGAATCGTTCACATCGATAATGTGATTGTCAGATTTAACGCCACCCGGAACGTTGATCAGCGGCGTCAGACCAGAGATATCGATCTCAGGAAATCCCTGGCCGGTAAGATTGCTTGGGTTCGACCCCTGCAGGCCGGTCGTCTTCAAGACCGCGCTGCCATCAGGCGGCGTTCTCCCAGCCTGTGTCTGCCCATCAGCAATGTAGTCGGACGAGTACCCGAACCGAAAATTATTGATCAGTTGCGACGTAAAGATCTGCGTATCGCCCGCCGCCCATTGCTGGTGCTTCCGGCTTCTCGTCCACACCAGCGCCGGCAGCCCGTTGTTCAGCACATACGGCGTGTCGCGCATGAGCCATCGCACAAACAAGGAGTTCTTGCTGTTCAGCGTATGATCCACCCGCGCCATCGGCCAGTCCCCGCGATACAGATCGCTGTTGAAGGGAAAGTGGAACGAGTAGTTATCAACCGGCAGATCGGCTGAGCCAACGTTCGGCGCCGGCAGGTAGTTCTCCTGGAACGCGCGCGAGACCGAGCTGATCCGGTTCTGCGGAATCGTGTTGTTCGGAACGTAGTGCCCGTCGTCGGATCGCTAATCGGTGTCGAAAACACGCCGTTGCGCCAGTTCGCCGTCGGCACACTCGCGATAATCGCCGTCCCCAGCGGAATCCGCTGCGCAAACCACTGCCCGTAGAAGAAGGTGTGATCCTTCCAGATCGGACCGCCACCTTCCAGGTTCCACTCATGCTGTAGGTACGAGGTCTTGCCCGGATCAAAATACCCGCGCGCGTCAAATAGCGAGTCATAGATGCGGTATCGCGCCGCGCCATGGAACGAGTTCGAGCCGCGCTTGGTCGTGTCGTTCAACTGCACCGGCACCGGGCTCTCCGCCGGCGCGTTGAACAGTGTCGCCGAGAACTCCTCGAAGAAGTTTGCGTTGTTACTCTGCTCCCCACCCAGATCGTTCGGAATCCCGTCAAACGTCTGCGTCTGCTGCGATTGTGTCTGTCCATTCGCGATCGGCACGCCGAACCCGCCCTGCACCCCCGCCAGCGTCGTTAGAATCGCGTATGCGGTCGGGTAGATCCTTACCTGCGGCGAGTCCTCAAACTGCTTCGCCGTCACCACATCCGAGATCGTCGCTGATTCAGTCGCAATCACCGCCGCGCCCGACATCACCGTCACCTCCTGCGTCTGCGCGCCCACCGCCAGCGGCGCATCCAGCCGCCGAATTTGTCCGCTGTCGAGCACGACATCCTGCGCCACGTACAGCTTGAAACCCGTCGCCGTACACCGCAGCTCATAACTCCCCGGCTTCAACTCGTCAAACTCGTAGTCGCCACTTGCGTTCGTCGTCGCCTGCCCAACCGACCGCCCCGTCGCTGGCTCCCGCAGATCCACTTGCGCAAACGGCACCACCCCGCCACCCGGGTCCGTCACCGTCCCCCGCAACGTCGCATTCACCGTCTGCGCCCATCCCACCAGGCCCTGCGAACACAGCAGCAAACACACCGAAAGCGAAGCCCATCGAATCCGGCACCGCCGTCCAAACACAAAGGAGACAAGTCCAAGACGTAGCCGGTGCATGCGGAACCTCCAGGGTGACGTCATCAACGTTTCTTACAAGTGAAAAGAAGTGTCGCCAGTATGCCCTATCTTTTTCTTTCGAACAAGTAATCTTTGTGCGTCCTTTACGTGCGCTTTATTTTGTTTACTCTAAAATCGAAGATCGCCCTGCCTTCCCTTGTTTCTGGCAACAGACATTCGAGCCCTGCCCGTATCCCGTTCTCGGACTGCAGGCAGCATCTTCTAACGCACCAAAGCCTTCAGAGAAGGCAAACCGCCCACCGCACCACACCGCCTAATACCGCTTCTCGCGGTCAAGTTCCCCGACATCCTCCACAGCTACAATCGTGCATGCGCAAGATCCTCCGGATGCCTCTCGTGGCGTCACGCTGGTCGTCTCCCCGATAGCCCTGCCGCTCTGGTGGCATCCCGGCAGCTCCTTTCCGGAGACCGCCCTTCACGATATCATTCAGGCCTGGAGCACGGATCGCTTCGATGTCCTGATCTTCCTCCATGACGACCGAACCCGCATCCCCGGCGCCATCCTCCACGCTATCGATCAGAACTACCGGGCCGTACCCCGCCCAGCCCGCAAGCCGCCAAGCCGCTCCCAGATCGACGTTTACCTGCCCCGCTAGCCGTTGCCCAGGTACCCGTCCGAACGCCCAAAACCAGCGCGCCCCGAGCCCGCCACCCATGCCGTCGCGCCTCACTGTGCGGTAGCATCCCCGCTGAGGCTCTCCGCCCCAATTCCTTCAAGGACGCCCCATGCATCGCTTCGGCATGACTCTCCGCCTTCGCCCCGAGCACGAACCCGCCTATCGCCGCTTTCACACCGCGGTCTGGCCAGAGGTCCTCGCCCGCATCACCGCCAGCAACATCCGCAACTACACCATCTTCCTGCGCGCCGGCATCCTCTTCAGCTACTTCGAATACATCGGCTCCGATTTCAAAGCGGATATGCAGCGAATGGCCTCCGACCCAAAAACTCAGGAGTGGTGGACCATCATGGACCCCATGCAGGAGCCGTTCCCCGACCGCCCCGAAGGCGACTGGTGGTCCACCATGGAAGAGGTCTTCCACACCGACTAGCTCGCCACGCCGCTCGGCACCCAGATATCTTCACTTGGTGTCACCCCGCCGGGGATCTGCTGTTGTCGTTCCCTTCTGGTCCCAGCAGCCAGTCAGCGCTAGCTCTCTGTCCGCCCGCTTCCCCACCCTCGATACACCGCGTCCAGCAGCCGCATAGTCGCCACCCCGTCCTGGGCTGACGCCCGAAACGTCTCTCCCCGCATCGCCTTCGCAAAGCTGTCCAGCATCCCCGTATAACTCGTGCTGTTATCAAACGTCTCCGCCTGCACCAGTTCCCCGCCTACCCAGATCTCCACCGTCACCGGATGATCGACCGACATCCCGTTCTCCGCGACGATCACACCCTCACTCCCCACCACCTCGATCTGCGTCCGGTACGGCGCCAGCGCCGACACACTCACACTTGCAAAACATCCGCCGCTCATCTCCGCCTGGATCGTCGCCACTGCCTCAAGATCGCCGAACGTCTCATCCTTTCGCGCCATGGTCTGCACCCGTAGCACCTCGCGATCGCACACAAATCGCAGCGCATCCAGGCAATGCACCCCCACATCGCCAATCGGCCCACCGCACGCCAGACCGCCATTCGTAATCCATCGTCGCGGCGTCCCCAGCGCCTTGTAGCAGAACTGCGCTCGCCCTAGCTGCGGCTCGCCAATCCGGCCCGCCGCAATCTGTTCCCGCATCCACACCACACTCGGACTCCATCGCAGGTTCTGCGCCACCCCCAGCAGCACCCCGTGCTGGGTCGCCGCCGCCTGCATCCGCAGCGCCTCGTCCGCTGTCATCGCCAGCGGCTTCTCGCACAGCACCGCTTTCCCGTGCGAGACCGCCAGCAACGTATCTTCCAGATGCATCGCATCTGGCGACGTAATAAACACTGCATCTACCTCGGGCGATGCACACAGCTCTTCCCGACTCGTGAAGTTCAGCGGCACCCTGAACTCCGCACAGTTCTTCACCGCCTGTCCCGCATCTCGCCGCCACAGCCCCACCAACTCTGTCTCGTTCGAAGCCGCAAACGCCATTACCAGCCGCTTGATCGCATGATGGCCAAAGCCCAGAATCGCAAATCGCACCGCACCGGCCGTCTTCATCCTCGATCTCCCCTTCAAGCGCAGTGAGCGCCTCTATGGTTGTCATCCCGTAGGAATCTGCTGTGGTCTCTGCTTCGCTTCCTGCGAAATCTTAAAGGCAAGTGAACTCTACCGCGCGTCCGTCTTCAAAACCCCTTCGGCAAAGAAATTCTCTACCTTCGCCTGGTCCCGCAGCACTTGCAGATAGGCATTTTTCAGCAACTGCGATCGCCCGTCCCGCAACTGCTGCCGAATCGTCTGCTGCACCCGCGGATCGTTCAGATCCCGCTGCCCCGCCGGCTCCCGCGAGATCAGCTTATAGATCGCGTACCCCATCGGCTTCTTTGTGCCTTCGTCCAGAATCAGCAGAATCTCCGTTGTCTGCCCCGCCTTCAACCCCGTCACCGCGCTGTAGATGGCCGGATCCGCATGCATCTGCGACTCCGCCACAAATCCCATATCGCCGCCATTCGACGCCGTCTCCGGACGCTCCGAGAAGTTCATCGCAATCGTGCCAAAATCCTCACCCGAGTCCAACCGATTCTTCAGCGCTTGAATCTTCTTCTTTGCCTCGGCATCATTCGTCGCCTTTGATCCCTGCAGATTGCCCGGCTGCGGCGACGGCACATCCGTCACCTGGATCTGCGCCAGGTGATACTGCGTCTCGATAAAGTTGAACTCCGCCTTGTGCGAGTTGTAGTACGCCGAAATATCTGCATCCGTCACCGTGATCTTCGAGTTGATCTCCTTGTTCAGCAGCTTCTCGATCGTCAAACTGCGCCGAATCTCGTGCTTCAAATTGTCGAGCGTGTGATTGCTGTCCTGCAGCTTCTGCTGGAACTGCTCCTCGGTATACGGCGCCTTCATCTCCGCAACCTTCGCGTCCACCTCTTCGTTGGTGGCCGTCAGGTTCATCTTCGCCGCGCGCTGCTCCACAATCTCTTCATCAATCAGCCCACGCAGCACATTCAGCCGCAGCACCTGCTCCTGGTCGTGCGATGGCTGCTGCCCCTGCGTATCGCCGATCTGCGCCTTGTATGCCCGCTCCACGTCCGGCTGCATGATCGCGTGCCCGTTCACCGTCGCCAGCACATCCGCCCCATGCCCCTGGTGGCATCCCGTCGCCGTCAGCAGCAGCACGCCCGTCATCGCCAGAACACTTATCCGTATCCCGCGGTACTGCTCGTCCCGCCCTGCCGCGTTCCTTGTTCTGAACTGCATGAGAAGAGTCCCCAATCGATCGTGCCTAGCTCGCCGGCTTGTTGGTTGGTGGTGCCTCTGCCACAGGCGCAGGCGGCGGTGGTGGCGTCTTCCCCTGCGCGATTAGCGCCTCATCAATCATCCGAAACAGATCATTAACCGGGTACGCGCCCTCAAATTTCTCGCCATTGATAAACAGCACCGGCGTCGCTTTCAGATCAAGGGCGTCGCCTTCCTTCATGGAGGCTCGCACCATGCTGTCATCCTGCTTGGCAAGGCAGGCATTCAGCTTTGCCGCATCCACCTTCTGCTTCGCGCCTTCGTCCCGCACAATCGTGTCCAGCGCATTGTTCGCTACCGCTAGGCTCTTCTCCGCCCCGCCCAGGTCGCCCGCATGCTCGTGAATGTGATCGACAGCATTCCAGTACCCCGTCACACTCTGCGCGCCAAGGCAGTTTGTATCAATCGCCCCCCGCATCGCCCACGGATGCATCGACAGCGGAAAGTCCTTGTACACAAATCGCACCTGGTCCCCGTACCGCGCCAGCAGCGCCGGAAACACTTGCGCATGCAGCCGCGCACAGAACGGGCACTCCAGGTCGTCAAACCCCACAATTGTCACCGGCGCCGTTGCCGGTCCGCCCCGCGCCGGCCGCCCCGCATCGCTGATCGTTGTCTTCGGATCTTGGCTGATGTCGTACTTGCTGAACTGCGCTAGCGTTTTCCCGTCATCCGACACCAGAAAGCTCACCGGCTTGCTCTCTTTACCGTCCGCCGCAAACGACACACTCACCTGCCTGTACCCCGGCACATCGCTCTTCGTCTCCGGCCCAATCGCAATCGTGTAGTTCGGCGGCACACTCGACCGCGACCGGATCAGCACCTCGATCCGTCGCTGCAGCTCTGGCGAAATTCGACCGCCAGCCGCGCTCGAAACCGGTGCGCCGGAAACACTCTGACCACGGCACCCCAGCGGTGCCAGCAGAAGAAGGAACAGCGACGAACAAAGGCTTTTACGCAGGGTAGACACTTCCTCGATTATCGCACGCAGACGCCGCCCAGATTGGGTCCAGACCGCCACCAGACAGAGACCAGATCGGCTCCCAGCCCAGTCCCCAACCAGCCCCGAAGTCGCCGCCCATCGATGTTCCGAGTACGCTTATATAGAAGCAAGTTGTTTCAAGTAGCGCAAACGGGTCCGACAGCGTCGGTCCGGTAATCAGATCATCGAGAGCAGGTGGGGGAACTTCAAAAGGCCTTATGGCGATTGAAGCGCTTGCCCTAGCAGCATGCCAAGAGAACGGAATGAGAAGCCAACCGAAATGCAGCTGCACTCGCTAGCGGTAACTGTCCACGTGCTTTGCCTACGAGTAGCATTCTAAGAACGAGGAAGCCGCTATAGACCGCCTCTAGGATGTGACTCCCAGCCAAGAATGTATGTGCAAGCGCAGTCCAAATAAGGAGCGACGGAGTCGGCTTGTTTGTGGTTCCAATTAGGAAGAGTAAGCTACAGAGCGCAGCGGATGCCAGAAACATGCCGTAGAAGCGTCCGTCCGAGGCTTGCCAAAGGAACTCGACCGGAATCAAGTACACAACGGTAACAGCGATTGCTACGAGTAACGTGGTTGCAAATCGGCGGCCGCAAACCCAGATGAAGAACATCGAGATCAACATGCCAAGCGTCGAGAACGACCGCAGGGTCACTTCGCTCAGTCCGAACATCTTTGTCCACAAGCGCGCGAAGAGATAGTAGAGGAGACCACCGCCATCAGCACCTTCAAACCAGCCGCGTAGCATCCCCTTTACGGTGGGAGTCGCAAGTAATCGGTAGCCCAGTATTTCATCGGGCCAGAGCAAATGTGTGGTCGATCTATAAACACTTAGGGCGATAAGGCCCAACGTCAAAATGGTGAAAACAATACAATCTTCACGCGACATGTCTCGCCAAACAAGCTTTGCAGTAGTTCCGCATTGCGTTTCTTGCATAGAACGAGGTCCTTAGATCGTGACTTTGACTTTGGTATGGTAGAGAATCTTAGACGATCGGCTTATCCACCCAGTCTGTTTAGTACCTTGAGCCGGGAAACGGAAGGACGCGTTTATCGTCCGGTTTGAACCCCGCGTTAGCCGTATCGAGTGAACCTGGAGAACCGTGACCAAGAAAATATCGTCGTTGTCATAGCTAGAGACGAACTTCCCTAAATAATTTACGTTGGCGCCACTGTCTACCAACTTTCGAGGGCTCCGTTGCATTAACCCGGGCTCAGAAGGTTCAAGTGGGCGAGACGATAGGATGGGTCATGTTCAAGCGTCGACGCTTCCCGGTTGAGATCATCTTGCTCTGTGTTCGCTGGTACTGCAAGTACGGGATCAGCTATCGCGATCTTGTGCAGATGATGCAGGAACGCGGAATGGAAGTGGATCCATCGACGATCATGCGCTGGGTCCACCGACCAGCTCGGTTCGTATCCGAGCGATCAGCCGGCTGCAACGAGAAGGCAAGCTAACGGCCCATACCAGGCATCGCACCTGCAAATACCTGAATAACATCATCGAAGCAGATCATGGTGCACTCAAGAAAGTCATACGTCCAACACGAGGCTTTCAGACGATGAGGACAGCAGCCGCTACGATCAAGGGCTTTGAAGTGATGCGGATGATCCGTCGAGGGCATTGCCTCACATGTAAGCCGCGCGTCCAGGACGAGGTCCGATTCGTAAACAAGCTATTCGACATCTTCGCCGTCGCGGCTTGATGACCAGACCAACGAACCGAACTGCGGCACGAGGAGTTAATGCAACAGAGCCGGAGAATGTCACGTGGTGGGTCCGTCCACTAAGTTTCTGATGGTCTTGAGTGCTGTAGTCATGTTGTGTCTTGGGGTAGTGCTCACGTTCGCGCCGGGCGAAGTAGTCCAAGCGGCAAGCGGGTCTCAAGCCCCCCTTCTCACTGCGATAGCGCAGGCGTGTGGCGCTCTCTACCTGGGCTTCGCAACTCTCAACTGGATGGCTAAAGACAATCTGATCGGGGACATTTATAGCCGTCCGGTGGCTATGGGAAACTTCCTGCATTTCTTCGGGATGGCGATGGCGTTTATTAAGGCGTTCTCATCTTTGCCACGGTTGCCAGGCATAGTCGCGCTGGTAGCTCTTTATGCTATTTCGCCATCGGTTTCGGGTTTGTTCTGTTCCGACATCCGAAGATGAGATGAATTGTACCCACAAGTCGTTTCTTGCTAGCGAGTAACCAACGTAGCTTCTTACAAACCGAGGATTGCGAGAGCCCAGGCGCACCTTTCCAGAAAACAGGTTTTTCTAATGTTTGCGATTCTCGAAACTATTCTCACTTCATCATGCCCGCAACGACTTCCGAGAAGAAACCACCTGTGAAGAAGCCCCACCGAATGCCAGGGGAGAGCGACCCCAAGCTCATGATTACGCTATGTCTGCCTTGTCATGCGAAGGTGACGCGGACGCGGTACTTGCGACGTGATTGGCCGCCGTTGTTGCGCGTCCTCTGGCGCGAGCAACACCCTGAAGGTCATGAGCAAACCATGCTGAACTTTTTTGAAAAGAAACCGGTCGCAAAGCTCGTCCCGCTCTTTGGCGAGGAGATAGAGCAGAAGCGGTGAACAGAGTTCTCGTCAACATAATGTCGTCGGAGTGGTCGGTTCACTTCAGAGGGTCGTGTGGTCAGGCGCGAATCGGGCCTTGGCTCTTACACGGGGTCCCGTCTATACCGTAGCGTCAAACACGATGGGGTCATCGCATTGGCGTCAGTTCGATGGGGCCGATCTCAGAAAGGAGTGCGAAGCCTGTAGACCCGCTTAGCTTCCCTGCATCAACCTTGGAGACTTTCACAAGAATCATCTTACCGAAGCTCAGAGCTATCGCTGAATCGGGCAATCCGACGGCCTCAAGCTTCCTTGATTCCTCTGCCGTAAGCGGACGCCCGACAGTCTTCGCACCTTGCCAATCCCTGACACCCCCATTCCTGCATGACAAATTCTTGAGACAAGGAAGGGTGAACAACTCGAAGGAATGGAACTATCTTTCCACCTGACAGAAGGCCATACCGACCAATAAGAGACTCTCGTTCATCTTTTCGGATTACATCTAAGTTCTTTACTTCCATAGACGCTGTACCAGCGTTGTTCTTATTACAACCAAAGAGGGAAACTGCGAAGACGGTTCTCAGTACAGCTTTAGAAGAGCTTCTCATGCGGGCAGCTTATCACCAGCATCATGACTGTCCGCCTAGCAGGCATGGCCGGATCGTAGCGTAGCCCACATGTCCGATAAGGAAGCAGGGAAGTACCCTCCGAAGCGTTTGGTTGGCAGTGAATGAAGCTACATCGTGGAATCGAACTGCGAATGCTGTGAGACAGGCTATGGCAATGACCGGCCCGTGCAAAGCTCTTTCAGCCCCTTCGGTCAGCGGTATCAGGCTTAGACCCGATATGGCTAGATGGCTTACCGTGCTTTATTGTCTGTTTTCTGAGGGAACCCCCAGGTAGAGCGTTTGCAGTTCGCGAACAAGCAGATGTCACCTTTGCTGTTGATTCTGTGGCGGGAGCAGCACCCCGAAGCTCACGAACAAACGATGTTGGATTTCATGGTGAAGAAGCCCGGTAGCAATGGACGTTAGGTTGTTTGAAGAGAGTAGGGAAGGAAAGCGATGAATCGTGTCATGGTCAACGTTGGCTCAGATGATTGGTCGGTTCACTTCATTGCGCCGGACGGAAAGACGCGCATCGGTCCCTGGCTCCTGCTGGATAGCCACGATGAGTTTAGAAAGCTTCTGAGCTGGGGAACGGGAGACGAGATTTCAGCGTACACGCTGTTGGGTGCGTAATCCGTGGATGGCGCATCGATCCGTTCTGGAGGGATATGCGCTCGCCAGCACTTCTGCTTTCTGCTTTTGTCCTTTGCCTCAGCGCTCACGCTCAGCTGTCAGAAATGTTTTCTCTGAAAGTTCAGCCAGGGCCTTATGTCGTAGGGCTGCATGTGGTGGACCAGTACGATCGGTCCAGGAACTTTCGCTCGCGAGTAGACGATCTTGGTGGGCCGACTTCCGTCGAGACGAGCCGCCCTCTGCAGACCCTAGTTTGGTTCCCAGCAGAAGCTTCAAAGCAGGAGCATGTTTCGGTGGCAGATTACCTTGCTCTTCGAAGTACCAAGACGAGCTTTGCCGCACCAGCCGTGTCTGCGGGGCTCGATGAGTGGTTTATCGAGGGCGTTCTTCACCCCACACAAGAAAAAATCTTGGCGGTACGGGACGCAAAGCCTGTAGCTGGTCGCTTTCCCCTCGTCATCTATGCTCCAAGCTTTTCTTCTTTTTCCTGGGAGAATCTCGACCTTTGCGAAAACCTGGCGAGCTACGGCTATGTCGTGATTGCTAGTCCAGGTATGGGCGTAGAGCGTGAATCAACGCATGACGTTGCCGGAGCGAGCGCCCAGGCGCAGGATATCTCTTTCCTCATTGGTTGGGGAGGAACTCTATCGACCCGGTTAAGGAGATGTCATGCGTGTTCAAAAGAGAGCTTGTCTTTTACTAATCAGCACTTCTCTACGATTTACACAGGCACAGAGTCACCAGGAAACGCTACCCGCCACTCCACGCATCGCACAGCCAATTGTGCAACCCGCCTTGTCGCCGGCGCTCACTGAGATGATGCCTTTCAGCGCACCATCAATGTTGCAAGATCCTGATTCTGAGACTAGCCTTGTGCTGGCGAATGCTACCAAGGTCGAGACGTCAGCTACGGTGGAGCTGTACACAACTTCTGGCCGACAGGTTGCTGCGGACGTTTTTGCTATTGGGCCTGAGGCGCGAACTCTCTATCAGAACCGGGGTTTTACGCCCGAACGCACGAAATAGAAGGGCATTATCAGGTCAAGTTTTACCGAGAAGGTTCGCGCCCGCGCCTAACCCCGCGCCACTCCATCCACGTCTCTGGTGGCAATGTTCGGGTAAACGTCGATTTAGTAGACCATTCAACAAACTTGTCTAGCGTTCAAGCAGGCTCGATAGGTGAACTGTTGTCAGAATTGCAAGTACTTCGTCGGGAACTTCTCACTAGAGCTGGAGATAACCCCGAGAACTTCGTAGCGATCGGTACCGTTGTTGCAGCGGAAGGTGCAGCAGCACAAGGAGAGAAACTAAAGCAGGACTTCTCCTCGGAACCTTAGGGACAGCGAGCAATTGGGTTAGGAGGTCCGGGTCGAAGGAATTGAGATTGGCGCGGATGACTACCTCGTCAATCCATTTAGCCCCCGTGAGATCAGGGCCAGAGTCCAGACCCAGCTCGCGTGCAGAAACTCCGCCGCGAGATCGCAGCCAAGCAAGAGCTTCTGCAAGCTGCTATAGCTCTTCGCGAAGCGGAAAAGCTGGCCGTCGTTGGGCGCCTGGCTAGCTCGATCGCTCATGAAATCAACAACCCACTGGAAGCGGTCACAAATCTTATTTATCTGGCCGTAAGTGAAGAGAACGGCCTCACAGTGCGCGAGTACCTGACTCAGGCTCAGGGAGAGCTGGCCCGTGTTTCGAACATCCCGACCCAACCTTGCGCTTTCACCGGCAAGCGACAAAAGCAACCCAAGTCTTTCTGCCCGAGATGCTGGAAAGTGTTTTGACCTTGTTCCGGGCACGATTGGAAAACTGCGGCGTCCAAGTGCGTCGGCAATACCGGAGCCTGGGACAAATCACGGCGCTTGAGGCAGATTTGCGCCAGGTCTTCGCAAATCTTGTCGGCAACGCAATTGACGCCTGCGACCGAAGCTGCCTACTCACGTTGCGAGTGCGTGAAGCCTTAGATTGGGGTACAGGGATGAAAGGCATACGGCTCCTGGTTGCCGATACCGGACATGGCATGTCTGCAGCGACCAGCCGGCGGATCTTCGAGCCCTTCTTTACAACGAAGAACCTGACGGGTACGGGCCTTAGGCTATGGGCCAGTTCGGAGATCCTCTTCAATCACAAGGCCAAGGTCAGCGTACGCACAATCCATCTATAGAGGGGTATGGCAACGATTCGATACAAAATGGGCCATTTGCCGATGGCCATAAGGCTTAGTTTGCGGCCACGGCGAACGGACAGCCGGAAGCCCTCTGGTTTCAATGGACGGCGAGCCCGTGGATCAGAGGGTTTTCGGCCAGCCCCTGTCGGGCATCCCCATGACGCATTTAATGTCTCAATAGCAATTCCCGTACACGAGCCTTAGAAGTTCCGAAAATGCATGGTGTCAAGCGAATGCAACCAGCTCAGAGGGGCCGATTTCAAGCAAATGGTCCATTTTGTATCGAATCGTTGCCATACCCCGACATTCCCGGCTCGGACGCAGCACATCCGAGCTAGCAGGCCGGGTGGGCCGATGCCGACACGGAAGCGCTCGAGCGGGCTCGCCACCGGCGGCCCGCTCGCGGCTGTGTTCCATCACACGATGGCGCTACTCCCTTGCGCTAGCAAGAGATATGTTTCAGGTTTGTCGGTCTCACAACGCCTACCTCTCCGCACATTACCGATGTTCTGAGAGATACAACGGCGAGAGAATTGAGGGTTAGGCGAGGCGACGCCGAAGTGCACCGGCAACACCCAACACCCCGGTGCCAAGCAGCATCAGCGAGCTGGGCTCGGGGGTAGCGGCGGTGTTGACCGACCCGACGAAATCCAGGCCGGTAGCCGATCCGAAGTCCTGGTCTACACCGAAAGCAAGGACGTTTGTGCCGTTGACGAAGCCAGAAAGATTGAAGGTCACAGGCACCTTGCAGTTGGGCTGGCCGATCGTGCAGTTGATAGCCGGGCTGGCCGCTGCGGCAGCGGCGATCATCACGCCATTGAGGTAAATCGATGTGGTGTCGTCGGCCATGACGGTGACCGAGCCCATTGAGGTGCTGGCGGAGCTATCGGTAAAGGTCGTGAAGTAGTCGTAGGTTCCATTGGACGCGACCACTGATCCACCGGGAGCGGTGTTGGCGTTATAGGAGACCCAGCTGGAGGAGCCAAGGGGATTGCTCCATATACCGCCGGTGCCCAGAGTGTAGGTGGCCTGGGCCGCAGAGGTGCCCGCGTAGTAGTAGGTGGCGGAGTTGGACACACCGGTCGGCGCCGAGCCGGTGGAGGCGTAGCTGCCTAACGAAAGTGTGGTGGCCGAAGCCGAAAGAGCGGAAACGGTGAGAACGACGGCGATAGCGGAAAGACGAGAGAAGAAGTTCATGGAAGGCCTCAAATGGATCAGGATGACGTCTTACGCCTGTACCTAGTGCAAGCCTGAGACCAAATTCTCTCATGTGAAAAACAGCCGTATTCCTCCCTAAACTGACGGAATGTAGGCAAGTGTGGGAAGAGAGTTGCCCTGTCGTGTACAAGCTTTTCCTTTCGAGGCGCACGGAGCGACAGCTCGGCAACTCCGTGCCTCCAATATGGTTGAGCACATTCTCCACCGCGGTAGAAGCGAAGCAGCTTGACCTTCACTGGCCGTATAAGTCCTGAGACAGCATCAAGGAAGAGACCGGCCGGCCCGGATCACTTCCGAGAAGCCGGCTTGTGAGGATCAATCGAGCGAGAGCCGACATCTCGGCAGCAGTACGGGTGAGGCTAGTGAGCACTCGGCTGAGTCAGTAAAGAAGCCAGCGATTCGGAAGCTTCCTTATTCGCTGGGTTTAGCTCCAAGGCCTTTTTGTAGGCTCTAATAGCACTCGCTTTGTCCGCAGTCTGAGCGTACCCGTCTCCCCCAGGCTGTCGAAAGCGTCAGAGCTTTGTGGCCAGTGTCGGGCGTTGTATTTGAACAGGGCCAACGCGGTGTCTGGGTTCGACCCCAGCAGGCCGCCGACCCAGTTATTCACGTAACCCTCTGAAAGGGTTGAGGTGAGGTAACCGCTGCCTGACACCCTCAACTGTGCTCTCGATGTCGCTATAGTGCGTCCGTTCCAACGCGCGCTTGAGCGCATCCAGGCCGGGGGTGCCTTCGGTTGCGGAGAACAGGGCATCAGCCAGCCCGTATAGAAGACTTTCGGTCTCACGAGGGCGGTTTGCCAGCAGGACTACACCGTAGCCCCGCTCCGGGTATATTTCGATATAGCTGGCCACCAAATGTTCCACCCGAGGTGTTCAGCTTCAGCGTACCTTCCACATTCCGCCCGATCTGCCAGTTGAAGCCGATGGCTCCCGTTTCAACCCTGCCGAAGGCGGCCCGTTGCTTAAGCTGGACGGCATGGTCGCTGGCGGCCAGCTGTGCCTCCAGGAAGTTGGCCATGTCCCGAGTGCTAAAGCGCAAACCACCGGCGGCGAGTACAGCGGCCTGATTGGTCGCGGGCATGGCCTTACGGCGGGCATCGTAGCCCTCAACCATCGACTTCGGATCGCCAGCAGTAACCCCGTTAGCCATGCCGAGGGGGCCTTGAACCTTGGTCTCGAGCAACGTCCTGAACGACTGCCCGTAGACCCTAGTCAGTATGTAGCCGAGCAGCTCAGCCGCAAGGTTGGAGTGTCTGGGCTCCATACCTGGCTTACCAACGAGCGAGATGGAGTGGAGATCTCGCAGCATGTCTCCTTGGCTGTATACGTTCAATACTTTTGCTAGAACAAAAGGCTCTTCTTCCTCCGGCGCTTTGGAAGTCACCTCTTGAAAGTTCGGCAGGTTGTCAGGCAAGGCAGAGGTCATGTCAGCAAGATCGATAACCCGAATCGGCAACCCATTGAACTGGAGGTTTGGGTATTCACCCGGTAGATAGCGCCGAAGATCGTCCTGTAAGCCGATTCTGTGCTCCAGCACGGCGTGGGCCAGCAGAAGAGATGTGAAGAGCTTCGTTATGGAACCTATCTCGTAGACGCTGTTCGCGATCTTCGTATGCCCGCGCGTCGAACCGCTGCTCATGCCCCGCTCGTGCCATCGCCGCATTCATCATCTCGACCCAGATTTCGCCGACTTCCTTGGGTTTGTTTCGATGGTTCCAGGCTGGGTCTTTCGTCGCGCCGTTGCGCTTGAAAAACCGCTCCCTCTCGAACCCTCGGGTCTGGTCGGTAACTGCCCGCTCGGAGAACATCAGGTGCATATACGGTTGCTCCAAGTTGTCCATTGCAACTGAGCTGTGAGCGTGTACGCGAAACGATGACCCAAAAGCTCCCGTGTCGCCTCCCGCGCCAGTTCGTTGCGTTCTTCAGGACCCAACTCGCGCGGCAATGCAGCCTGAATCTCCGTATATGTTCGCCCGTTAGCACGTTCATAACGATCCGCTGCGACCCAGAGGCATACGGCTCTGCCATTGCAAACTTCGGCATGTTGCCGTGTTCAATCAGCACCAGACCCATCAGCTACATCACCCTTTCCGTCGGTGGGTCCAGGACCTCGACCATCCAGCCGTGAATCCGAAAGCACGCGCCGTCATCGCACCGCACCGTGAACTCGGCTTCAAGATCGAAATGTCCGCTTACGCCATCGAGCAGCTCGCCGCCGATCACTTCTTCTTCGATCACTGTGTCAAGACCGTCGATCAGAACGCGCATCAGTTCCCTCCCCTGTCCAGATAGTATGGCCAGCCCTACCGCGAGGTGAAAGCTGTGTCCGCGCTCTGGTGCAGCAAAGGCACGTCTCTCGGATCATGCCCGCTCGCTTGCGCACCCGATGTGCCCACGCTTCAGCTCAAAGGGAACGAACTCATTCTCAGTGACAGCGGGCCATCTCACCGGGAACGCGCCGCCTGGAATACAAAGACCACTGGCGCTCCCCCGATTAAGTCCCGTCCTGCTCTTGCTTTATGTATTTCTGTCATTACATACATATAGCCATCGTCGGGGCGGTGGGAATGTGGGAGGGGCCAAGCTGTCTCGGCCCCTCCAGTATCGGTGGAAAGCGTCATTTCCACGGCCCTGCTTTGCTTGCTTTGCCGCAATTTCCGATGGCCGTAGACTACGTGGATTTTTCTTGTGGGGTCAGCAGTACGGGCGGTTCTCTCCATTCGGATGGGGCCAGCCCTTCCAGAAGTACAGAAGGTGGTGTCGTCTTCAGAGCAACGGCAATCGAGGGCACTAGGTATCGTAACGAATTAAGTAGTTTGGCCACCGTCGACGACCAAGGCATGGCCGATGACAAACGATGCCGCATCGGAACATAACCAGATGACAGCAGCAGCAATCTCTTCCGGTTTACCTGCTCTACCGATGGGCTCTTCTTCGATCACTTTCTTTCGACCCTCCTCAGTTCCTGCGGTGAAGCGATCCATCATCGGTGTGTCGATGTAACCAGGGCAGACAGCATTGATGCGAATGTTCGCTGACGCGTAATCCAGTGCAGCGGCTTTGGTCATTCCGATCACGCCATGCTTCGCAGCGGTATAGGCCACATTTCCTTTAATCCCAACAAGTCCGGCACCTGAGGAGGTGTTGACGATGGCACCGCCCCTTGTTTGAGCATGAGCGGGATTTCATACTTCATGCAAAGGAATGTGCCGCAAAGGTCGATGTCGAAGATCCGGTCCCACTCGTCTTCTAAAACGTCGACTGCACCTGCGAGATTCTTCTGTTCCACACCAGCGTTGTTGAAAGCGAGGTCGAGACTTCCGAACCTTGAGATCGTCGCATCCAGAGCTCTCTTCACATCTTCGACGCGAGAGGTGTCGGACTCAATGGCCAACGACTCCCCATCAATTTTATCAATCAAAGCAACCGTGTCCTTGAGAGCGTGTCCACTCACGTCGATGACAGCGACCTTTGCGCCTTCCCGGGCAAAGGCTAGTGCCGCTGCACGACCAATGCCATTCGCCGCAACCGTCACAAACGCTACTCTTCCAGCAAACATTCCATTCGCTTTATCCATGAAGTCCATCTCTTTCATATCCCTCAAATGTTGGTAATGTCTTGAACTAGGTGCCGGTGATCGATGTCCGGTCGAGAAGATAGCCCCCAAGCGCACCACCACACATGATGGCGAGCTGGATCGAACCTACGAGTAGCCCGCCGCCGCTTTCTGGCTCGTCGCTGACAGCCCGCGAAAGCCAGGTGGCCCAGCCGACGGGGATAGCGGAGTTGATTGTCCCCCAGGCGACCATCGCGAACGCAACGGACCAGAGAATATGCTGTGTCAGCAGCATCCATATCGTCACACCGGCCAGTGCGATCGGCAGAACTCCGAGTATGAGGTACAGGTGATTTTTCGCCAGAACGCTTGCGCCCGAGGTACCAGCAAATCCCGCCAATCCCAAACCAAGCAAAAGTAGAGATAGCTCTGGCAGCGTGGCATGCGTCCGCGTTTCCAGAAAGGGGCGCAAATAGGTGAAGGTGGCGAAGGCCCCAGCGAAGGTGAGCATCACACCAACCATGGCGAACGCAACGTGTCGCCTCTTCAAAAGGCCGAGGAGCTTGCTTACGGGGTTAGCCGCTTCGGGAGGCATCTTCGGCAGACTCACCCATTGCCAAATCATGGTTGCGAGGCCGAAGGGAACAAGCACCCAGAACACACCACGCCAGCCGATAATGCCGCCAAGGTAGCTTCCAATGGGCGCTGCCAATGCTGTTGCCACCGCATTGCCCATGTATACCGCCCCAAGAGCCTTCGGAACCGCATTGGGTGGAACGCGTCTCATGACCGTGGCGGTCGCAAGCGACCAGAAGCCTCCAACCACAACCCCGAGCAGAGCTCGTGCCGCCATCAGGATGAGGAAGTTCGGCGCGACTGCGATCAGCACCAGCGACAACAGCATGATTCCGGTAAGCCCGATGAGGACGTGCTTGCGGTCATACCGGGAGGCGAAGGTCGCTATATACAGGCTCGTGAGGACGGCGAAGAGACCAGAGATCGAGATTGCCTGTCCCGCCATGCCCGCGCTGGCGTGAAGATCGCTCGCGATCGGAGTGAGCAGACTGACAGGCATGAACTCCGCCGCAATCAGGAGAGCGACGCAAAAGGCCATCGAGCCCACTGCGCTCCAGGCTTTGGACTGAGCCGCCGTATTGTTCAGGGTTTCCGCGGTTTGTATCGTAAGCATGGCGTGGCTCCTTTCATCGCGGCATCGTTGCCGCGTTCATCGACTAAGGCTGGTATTGCTCGTTTGTCACATGCTCCATCCAATCCACGAACTTGCCATCCTTCTTCTCCTGAATGGCGATGTGGGTCATGGCTGTGGTCGAAGTTGCTCCGTGCCAGTGCTTTTCGCCTGGGGAAAACCAGACCACATCTCCGAGATGAACGTTCTCGATCGATCCACCTTCACGCTGCACCCATCCGCAACCAGTCGTGACGATGAGCGTCTGACCGAGCGGATGCGTATGCCAGGCGGTTCGCGCGCCAGGCTCGAATGTCACACTCGCACCGGCAACGAGTGCCGGGTCGGGTGCTTATCACCCATGCTTGAAGCTTATTTCGGCGTTGGACAAAGGCCCTCGCGGGGCCTGAAAAGAGCGCGATTGTTCGCTTGGCTTCCAAGTTCTTCGGAAGGCTAGCAATGCTCTTGTTCTCATCCCAC
>JAABUO010001598.1_pt1 | contig 29077 bp, 20 predicted proteins | sample 5559291 | NCBI WGS metagenome assembly JAABUO01 (sample SAMN10711878, study PRJNA513372) | rock metagenome | isolation source: Antarctica rocks | place: Antarctica: Victoria Land, Finger Mt sud | reverse complement strand
ATCCTACAACATGCAGAGGCGTGGCGGTGTGCCACGTGACTCGCACGATCATTGGATAGTGCTGACGCGGGTTCGGTACGCTCTCGGAGCTTGCGTTTGCCCCAGCAAAGGCCCAATCAGGCATCACGTACCCTTTCAATTGTGCTATTGCCGCCGAAAGTGAGCGAACCGAGAGTTATCTCTTACATGAATGGCCAAAGTCTAGCTTAGTAGCGGGAATATCGCGCGATTACTAGCACGCGGAGGCGCCGAATGACGCGGCTGTAAACTCTACCCCTAAGAAAGGCTCACCACGGATGCGCTGAGGCACAGAGAAACGGATACGCTGAGACACAGAGAAGTGGAGGGTTGACCATGGCGCGCCGCTTCACCTTCATCGGCGTCACCACGGGCACGTCGTCGATCATGCGCATCTTTCCGCGCTGGCGCGACGCGCTCGGCCTGGGGGCCGACGTCGAGATCATCGGTTGGGACCTGCCGTTGCGCGCGCGACCGGACCAATACCGCGCGACCGTGGAGAGTCTCAGGGATGATCCTACCAACCTTGGCGCCCTCGTCACGACGCACAAGATCGACCTCTACCGGGCGGCGCATGATCTGTTCGACAACGTCGACGCCTACGCGCGCCTGTGTGACGAGGTCTCGTGCATCGCCAAGCGCGACGGCCGCCTGCTCGGCTGGGCTAAAGATCCAGTCTCGGCTGGCCAGACGCTCGACGGCCTCCTGGGACCCCGCTACTTCGGACGAACCGGCGGGGAGACGCTCCTGTTGGGAGCGGGTGGCGCCGGGGTCGCCATCACGCTCCACCTGCTCACGCGCGACGACGCGGCCGACCGGCCGGCGCGCGTCGTCGTCGTCGACCGCGACGCCGCGCGCCTGGCCAGTCTACGCGCGCTGCACGACAGGCTCGACACGACCGTCACGGTCGAGTACGTACATAACGCCGACCCTCTTGTCGCCGACGCGCGTGTGGCGGCGCTCCCGCCCGGCTCGCTCGTGATCAACGCGACGGGCCTGGGCAAAGATCGGCCCGGCTCGCCGCTGAGCGACGCGGCGCGCTTCCCCACGGAGGGGATTGTCTGGGAACTCAACTACCGCGGCGCGCTCACGTTCCGGCGCCAGGCGCTGGCCCAACAGGCCGCGCGCGGCCTGCGCGTCGAGGATGGCTGGCAATACTTCATCTACGGCTGGACCGCCGTGATAGCGGAGGTCTTCGACCGCGTCATCACACCGGGCGAACCGCAACTCCTCGCGCGAGTCGCCGCGTTCGCCCGCCCGCGGGGGTAGCCCCTACTTCACGCCGCCGCCGAGCAGCCCCGTGACGAGCCGCTTCTGCAACAGGATGGCGAAAATAATCATGGGCACGATGGAGATGATGGAGATGGCGCAGATGTTCCACCATGACGTGCCCAATTGCCCCTGCTGCACGGCAATTATGATGGGCAGCGTCGTCGCGTTCGTCGAGGTGAGCACCACGGCAAAGAGGAACTCGTTCCAGGCGAACGAGAAGACCAGCAGGAACGTGGCGATCAGCCCCGGCGTCACCAGGGGCAGGGCGACACGGAAGAATATCGCCATACGATCGGCCCCGTCGACGTAGGCGGCCTCCTCCAGAGCAATCGGCACCTGCTTGAAGTAGCCCTGCATGAACCACACGGCCAGCGGCAGTGAAAATGCCGTGTAGACGATGATCATGCCCAACAGGTTGTCGAGCAGGTGCAGGTTCTTGAACAGGATGAAGAAGGCGAGGACCGTGACGACCGGCGGCATGATGCGCTGCGAGACGATCCAGAACGAGATATCGTCGTTCTTCATGAAGCCGGCGCGCACAGGGAAACGCGCCAGCCCGTAGCCGGCCATCGACCCAAAGATGAGGGCGACCGTGGTGCTGACCGTCGCGATGACGATGCTATGCCAGAGCGGGCCGACGATGGAGTTCGAACCGCCCAGGATGTCCTGCCAGGCCGACACCGTCGGATGAAAGTCCATGAAGGGCAGCCAGCGCGCCCCGCTGTAGATTGACGCGTTGTCTTTGAACGCGGTGATCGCCACCCAGTACAGGGGAAAACCGACAAAAAGCGTCCAGAGCAGGAGAGGGATATAGCGCCAGGCCCGCGCGCGGTTCATGCCTCGGTTCATGCTTCGACCCTTTGTAAAAGTCGGCGGGTGATCGACAGGTAGAGCAACGCGATCACGGTCACGATGACGAGCAGGGCGATCGCGATCGTCGATCCGTAGCTCACATTAAAGTCCTGAAAGCCCTGGAAGAAGGCGAACAGCGTCGTGCTCGTCGTCGCCGTCCCCGGCCCACCGCCGGTGAGCAGGTACAGCTGCCCGAAGATGGTGAACGCCTCGATGAAGCGCAAGAAGATCGCCATCACGGAGATCGGCGCGAGCATCGGGAACACCACGGCGCGCACGATGCGAAATCCCGTGGCGCCGTCCAGCTGGGCCGCTTCGAGCGCCTCGTCGGGCAGAGCCTGGAGACCCGCCAGGAGGAGCAGGAACATGAACGGGGTCCACTCCCAAATGTCCATGATGATCACCGCGATCACCGCGACGGTCCCTTGCGAGAGCCACGGCGCCGCGCCGAGGCCGAGCGCGCGCAGGACGGCGTCGATGGGTCCGTAGCTCTGGTCGTAGAGCATGCGCCACATGAAGCCGATCGCCACCGGCGCGAGCATCATGGGGATGCTGAAGAGGACGCGGAAGAAACCGCCTCCGGGGATGCGACGCCACAGCAACAGGGCCAGCCCGAACCCGAGGAAGAACTCGGCCGTGAGGGAGACGACGACGAAAATGATGGTGAATAGGAGCGAGCCCCAGAATTGCGGGTCGGCGAAGAGCTGGCGCCAGTTGGCCAGGGTAGCCGAGCCGAAGGTCAACCCGTTGTCCTGGCTCACGTTGCTGAAGCTCAACGCGAACGAAAAGATTAGCGGGAAGATCGTCAGCAGGAGCAGGAGAATGACGGTGGGGCCGACGAAAATCCAGCCGCTGGACTGCGCGCGCAGGCCGACCTTGCCCCGCGCGCGCGGAGGCGTGGCCTCTATAGTCAGGCCTGAGCTGGGGGCGGAGCCACGCGATGCCATACTGCTGCCACCTTTTGTACTCGAGTGGGTGATAAGTCGGACGCCGGAGAGGAGCCGCGGCTCCTCTCCGCCCTCACACGGTTGGGGTGGAGAGGCGTCGCGGCTCCTCGTCCTCTCGCCCCACAGAGGAGACGAGGCAAGGGTCGGCGCCTACACGCCCAACGAGGCGCGATAGGCCGCGAGTTGCTTTGCCATCCCCTTCTGCTGGTTGACGTTGTTCCACTGTGTGGCGAGCGCGTTGAGCGCGTCCTGCGCCTTGCTCTGCCCCGAGACGACCTGCTGGGCGGCCACCTCGGTGTCGTCCTGGAAGGTCGCCGCGCCGGGCAGGCGCAGGTCGTGTACGGCGTTCTTGTCGAGGTCGCTCGTGCGCATCGCGGCCAGATACGCGTCGAGGTCGGGCTCGGGGTAGCCGGCCGCCTTCCAGGCGCCGACGTTGCTGAAGTGCGAGAGTCGGTACGGGTTCATACCGCTGTTGGCCAGCGTCACCATCTTGAGGCTGAAGGCGGGGCTGGCGATGAACGAGAGGTATTTGTAGGCCAGCGGGATATTGTGCGCCGTCTTCGCGATCGTGCCGCACCAACCGCCGAAAGCGAGCCACGCCGGCCGATTGAGCTTGGACATCGTCACGAACTTGCCCTGCTCGTAGTTGTACACCTTGTACGTGCCGGGCAAGAGCGTCGAGCCGATCTTACCCCGCGCCTTGCTGCCCTTCTGCAACTCGCCGACGATCGGCGTATCGTCCCAGTCGATACCCAGAACAGCCTCGCCGTTGGCGAAGCGCTGGCGCACCTCGTTGCTGTCGAAGTTGATCATCCCGGGCGGGCCGTACTTGACCGCCTCGGCGTACTGATTCATGCCGACGACGTGGCCGGGGTCGTTGATCAGCGGCTTGAGAGTACGCGGGTCGAAGAACAGGCCGCCCTTCTGTCCGGGATAAGAGCTATGAGACACGCAGTTGGACATGTAGTACCAGAAGGCCTGCCCTCCGTGCTTGTACGCCTCGACCACACCGTAGATCCCGTGCTTACCGCCGCCGAAGAAACGGGCGATGTTCATAAAGTCGTCCCACGTCGTGGGAGGCGCCAGCGGCTTGCCGAACTGTTTCTGGAAAGCCGCGCTCAGGCTCTTGTTTTCGAGGATGTCGCGCCGGTAATACATGAGTTGGTTGTCGCCGTCGACGGGCATGGCGAGTTGCTTGCCGGCCCACTGGCCGTTTGTCTGGTAGATGACGTCGCCGAAGTTGAGCGACTTGTCCTTCGAGATATAGGCGGTCAGGTCAACGACGTAGGGATTGTAGTCACCTAGCCAGCTCGAGGCGCCGAGGATCACGTCGTAGGCGCTGCCCCCGGTGATGAAGTTCTGGATCGTTTTGGTGTAGAGATCGCCGAACGGCTGGGTAATCAGGTTGACCTTGGCCCCAGTCAGCTTCTGAAACTGCTCCATCGAGGCCTGCACGGCGCTGGCGATAGGGGGACCGCTCTGCGTCACCACGTTGAGCGTCTCGCCCGCATGCTCGCGTGCGGCGTAGGCCGGTAGGTTCGGGTCGAGCATGGTCAAGCCGGTCCCGGCGGCGACGGCGCCCACGCCGGCCTCGGCCGCGCGCCGCAAAAAGTCACGTCTTTTGATCATGGAACTCTTGTCCTCGCTGACGAGTTACAACAACGATAAACGCTAGTAGGCCAACGACTCCAGGCAATACAGCCTGTGGATAGGCTCGTGGCATCCCCCCTCTCGAACAGATCGGGCGTCGCACGGTTGATCACTGGCAGGTCGAGCGACGCCATCGTCGTCGCACGGTTGATCACTGGCAGGTCGAGCGACGCCATCGTCGCCGTGCATCCAATCTACACCAAGCGCCCCTCACAATGCAAACGGTCGTGGGCGGCGGGGCGGCGGGGCGGCGGGGCGGCGGGGCGGCGGGGCGGCGGGCTGATCTTAGCGGCGACAGGGTTCCGTACCCACGCGCGGACGACGAGCAGAGGCGCCAACGCTACAGGTCGCGCTTGTGCGCGAGGTCGCGCAGGAAGTCCGCCCCCTCGCGCACAAGCGCGTCGCCGCTGGGGGCGAGATCGCGCCACACGTACGTTGCCGCCACCATATCGCCCGAGACGTCGACGAAGCTTTCCAGGGCGGCGTAGCCGTCGTAGCGCAAGGCGGCCAGCGCGTCGAACAGCGCCTGCCAGTCGACGAGGCCCGTCCCCGGAATGCCGCGGTCATTCTCGCAGAGATGGAGATGACACAGCCTGTCTCCGGCCATAGCGATGGAGCCGGCCCAGTCCTTCTCCTCCATGTTCATGTGGTACGTATCGAGGTGTATCCGCACGTTCGGGGCGCCGATAGCGTCGGCCAGTTCGACGGCCTGGCCGCAGGTATTGATGAGCGGGCTCTCGTACCGGTTGACCGGCTCGATCCCCAGGACGACCCCGACCTCCGCGGCGTGCGCGGCGACGTCACGTAAGCACTCGGCCGACCACCCCCACTCCCGTGGCCCGGGGCGCTGGGGTGGATGCTTGCCGTGGCTACAATAGATGACGCCCGAGAACTGCGGGGCGCCCATCGCGGCGGTGACGTCGACGCAGCGGCGCAGATAATCGACCCCCGCGGCGCGCACGGCGGGATCGGGCGAGGTGATGTCGGTGGCGTCCTGGAGCACGGTGCTCGTGACCACCCCCATGCCGGCCGCCGCCAGGCGCGGCCGAATGGCTCGCGGGTCGACGTCGTCTATCCCCATGAGCGGGATCTCGATAAAGTCCAGGCCCAACGCGGCGACCCGCTCGACGAGGGGGAGGGACTCGTTGCTCCAGTGCGGGGTCCAGGCCATGGCATGAATACCAAGCTTCATCGCGTTTCCCTTTCCATCGCGGGCGTGGCGCCCAGCGCCCGCAGATCGCTCTCTCGCCCCAGCCCCGGCACAACTCCGGGCTTGGTCACGCAAAAGGCCCCCGCCGCGTTAGCCAGGGCCACGGCATCGTCGATGGCCGCGCCACGCGCCAGGGCCACGGCCAGAGCCCCGGTGAAGGCGTCTCCGGCGCCCGTCGTATCGGTCACGGGAACGCGCACCCCCGGAACGTACCGTCCGCCCGTGTCGTCGAGCACATACGCGCCATCCTCCCCCAACGTCAGCGCCACCGTCCCACCCCCTCGCGCCCGCAGGGCGGCCGCGGCGCGCTCGCGCCCCTGGCCGGACGCCGCGATGCCCGTCATAATCTCCGCCTCGCTCTCATTCGGCGTAATCACATCGGCCAGGGCGAGCAGGCTATCAGAAACCTCGCGCGCCGGGGCCGGGTTTAGAATCGTGCGTACGCCGTGGCGACGCGCCAGAACGAAAGCGCGCTCCACGACGGACGCGGGGGCCTCGAACTGCGCGACGACGATGTCGGCGGCGGCGATCGCGCTCTCGGCCTCATCGGCCGCGCGAGCGTCGAGTTCGTCGTTCGCGCCGGGGGTCACGACGATCCGATTCTGACCGCCGCCGTCGACCATGATGAACGCCATGCCGCTCGGGCGATCCGCGACCTGCTGGACGAACTGCTCATCCAACGCCTCCCGCCGCCAGAGCGCGCGCGCGGCGTCCCCGAAGGGGTCCAGGCCCACGCGCGCCAGGATGGTGACCGCGGCCCCTAGCCGCGCCGCGGCGACAGCCTGATTCGAGCCCTTGCCGCCCGGACCAATCTCGGAATCGGTCCCAAACACCGTCTCCCCATCGTTGGGGAGGCGCGGGGCGCGCACCACGAACGCGTGCATGTAGCTGCCGACGACGAAGATGCGCGGACGCCGCGCGGTGGCGTACTCGCCCACGAGTTCAAACTCCTTTCAGCGTCTCAATCGACACGGCGGCGCTAGACGCGCGGATGACCCATAAGGGCCCGTCGCTCCTGGTAGGACGCGGGCATGACCGTTCCTGGCATGGCGAACCACTCGTCCGGGTCGGTGCCGCACACGATGCCGAGGTTCCCCCAAGGGGTAAAGGCCCCGGTCCGAACGATGACCTTGGCGGCGCGGGCGAGGTCGCCGAGCATGTGATCGTTCGACACCGCCTCCAACTCCGCTCCAGTGCCGGCGAACATGCTCTCTAATCGCTCCAACAGGGGACGGTTGCCCTCGCGAATTAGATCGGTGTACAGGAGTTTTTCGACGCTCAACTCGGCGAGCACGAGGTCCAGGACCGTGTAGAGGTCGGGGACGTTGTGCGTGACCGCCAAGTCGACGCGCCAGCGGTCGAGAGGGACGGGGAATCCGGCGTCGCAGACCATGAACAGGTCGCCGTGGCCCATCATCGCGATCGCCTTACTGAGCTCCGCGTTGAGAATACGTCCGCGTTTCACCCTGATGCCTCCTCTCCGCGACATGGACCGGGTCCCGCGCCGCCCGCGCCCCCGTATGTACTACTGTTGTACTGTTTTTCTCCGTTGCGAGACAAGGCGCTGACGCGGCCACAAGCATTATACTGGTGAGAACAACGCTGCCACTGTGTGCGGGGCGCCGAGAAGGAGGTCTTGCGTTGCGCTATGTCCTGGCACACGACCTAGGGACGACCGGCAACAAGGCGGCGCTCTACGACGAGGAGGGCGTCTTCGCGCGCGGCGCGTTCGCCTCGTACCACACACTCTACCCCCACGCGGCCTGGGCCGAGCAGAACCCGCACGACTGGTGGCGCGCGCTGTGCGCCTCGACCCAACAGCTGTTGCGCGAGTCACGCGTCCCGGCCAAGGAGATCGCCTGCGTCGTCTTCAGCGGCCAGATGATGGGCATGGTCCCCGTCGACGCCGAGGCGCAACCCGTACGCAACGCCATCATCTGGGCCGACCAACGCGCGACATCCCACATCGATCGCGTCGCGGAGCGTATCGATGCACGTCGGGTCTACGCCATCACGGGACACCGCCTGAGTCCCTCGTATTCGGCCGGTAAACTGCTGTGGCTGCGTGACGCCGAGCCATACGCCTACGCACGGGTCCACAAGGTTCTCCAGGCCAAAGACTCCCTCGTCGCCAGGCTGACCGGGGCTTTCGCGACCGATCCGTCCGACGCCTCGGGGACGAATCTCTTCGACCTCGAACGGGGCGGGTGGTCGGACGAACTCCTCGACGCCTTCGGTATTCCGGGCGAGAAGCTGCCGGAGATTAGATTGTCCACCGAGGTCGTCGGGGAGGTGCGGCCGGCCGTCGCCGAAGAGACGGGACTGAGACCGGGCACCCCGGTCGTCATCGGCGGCGGCGACGGTTCCTGCGCCGCCACCGGGGCCGGCGTCATTCGCGACGGGGTCGCCTACAACTACATAGGCTCGTCATCCTGGATCGGCGTCGCGACCTCCAAGCCAATTCTTGATCCGGAGATGCGCACGTTCACCTGGGCGCACCTCGTCCCGGGCCTGTTCACGCCCACGGGCACGATGCAGGCCGCCGGAAGCTCGTACCAGTGGGCGCGGGACGAGTTGGCCCAGGGTGAGCAGGCGGCGGCGCGCGACCTCGGGCTCTCCGCCTACGAATTGATGAACCTGCAGGTCCTGCAATCGCCCCCGGGGGCGCGTGGGCTGCTGTTCTTGCCGTACCTGCTCGGCGAGCGAAGCCCGCGTTGGAATTCGCGGGCGCGCGGAGCGTTCATCGGCCTCACCGTTCGCCATCGCCACGCCGACCTGCTGCGCGCGGTTCTGGAAGGCGTCACGTACAACCTGCGCGTCATTTTGGATGCTTTCATGGCGCAGGGCGCGGGGATCGAGGCGTTGCGCGTGATCGGCGGAGGAGCGCGCGGCGCGGTGTGGAACAGGATCATGGCCGACGTATTTGGCCTGCCGGTGCTGCGCCTGTCCCTGCTAGAAGAGGCGACCTCGATGGGGGCGGCGGTAGCCGGGGGGATCGGCGTGGGGATCTGGCCTGACTTTTCGCAAGTCGACCGCATGGTGCGTGTCGAGAGCGCGACGGAACCCGACGAGGAGCGGCGCGCCCTGTACCAAACCCTGTACGAGACCTTCAACCGCGTCTACGCGGCGCTCGACGACGCGTCGGTCTTCGACACACTGGCCGATTTTTAAGGCGCGGCAGGCGGCCGCGTCACGCTGGAGGATGGGGCGATGAGACAGCCGCGCGGGGGAATAGTCCTGCTAGCGCTGGCCGCGCTGGCCCTCTTCGCGCTGGCGCGCCATCCCGCGACCCCACGCGCCGCGACGACCCTACCCCTGCCAGGGCGCCCTCTCGCCATTGCAATCGACGCCGACACGAACCGCGCATTCATCGCGGACGGCGCCAACAGGATCGACGTTCTGGACACCACGACGAACACTCTGGTCCGTTCGGTCGCCCTGAATACTCGTCCCCTGGGCCTGTTGATCGACGCGCGGAGTCAACACGTCCTGGCCCTTGGCGCCCCGCGGGGTGGCCTGAGCGTACTCGACGCGCGGAGCGGACTCCTCCTGTCGACGACGGGGCCGCGGCTGCGCCCCCTCGCGATGGCCGTCGACGCGCGCGCCGGCCGCGCCTTCATCGCGGGCGACGATAGCGGACAGGGCGAGGTGAGCATGTTCGACACCAGGAGTGGGGCGCTCCTGCATACTGTCGGAGGAGCGGCCTCGAGCCCGCACGGCGTCATGCTGAGCCCCGTCAACACGGTCGGAGACGGCCCCATCGGGGTGGATGAGGCGGCGGGGCGCGTCTTTGCCGTGGGCGAACGTGTGACGATGCTCGACGCGCGAAGCGGTCGCGTCCTGCGGACAATCAGGGGCCAGCCATCGTGGACCGAACCATGGTCGCCCAAACCATGGGCCATCGCGATCGTCCCGTCGCCGTGCGGTAGGGCTGGAGGCAACGTCTTCGTCGGCGACAGCAGCGCGACCACCTTGATCGACGCGACGACGGGACGCATCGTGCGCACGATCCGGGTCGGGGTCTCCGCCGAGGGCCTCGCGGCGGATGCACGGACATGCAGGGTATTCGCCACTACCGCGGACGACACGGGGGTACGCGTGCTCGACAGCCGGGATGGGCGCGTCATACGCACCGTGTCCGTGGGGACGCTCACCGGCGCGATAGCGGTCGACGCCACGGCGCGAAGAAACGCGCCCGACGGTCGCGTCTTCGTCGCCACCCTGTCCGGGGTGCGCGTCCTGAACGCCCGGACAGGCCGGGTAGACCGCACAATGCGGACCGGAAGCGTGCCAGGCGCGATAGCGGTCGACGCGAGGACAGGACGGGCGTACGTCATCCCGGAGCCGTTAGCCGGCTTAGACGGGATAGACGGGATAGACGGGATAGACGGGATAGACGGGATAGACGGGATAGACGGGATAGACGGGATAGACGGGATAGACGGGAGCAGTGTCGGACCGATCGATGGACTCGTGTCCACCCTGCGGCGCTGGTTCCCATTGCTTCCCCGGCCCGTCACGCGCGATAGGGCCAACGTCGTGGTCGCGCTCGATCCCGCGGCATAGGACGCGGGCCGCGTGTCTGTCAAACTATTCCTCTTGCGGGACTCCCTCACCCCCAGATGCGGCGCCGGTCATGAGGCCGACCGCCTGTTCCATCGTGGCCTCGCGCGGCAGGAGCGTGCCGACGCGCCGCCCACGGTGCAGCACGATCATGCGGTCAGACACCTCGAAGACATGTGGCATGTTGTGGCTGATGAAGATGACGGCCGTCCCCTGATCCCGCACGCGCTGCATCAACTCGAGCACCATGGCCGATTGCGCCACGCCCAGGGCCGCGGTCGGCTCGTCCATAATCACGATGTCCTTGCCCCAAAACACGGCGCGGGCCACGGCCACCGACTGGCGCTGCCCCCCCGAGAGCGTGTCGACGGTCTGGCGCACCGAACGCAGCGTCGTCACGTTGAGCGCACGCAAATGCTTCTCGGCCTCGACGCGCATCGCCCGTTGATTGAAAAAGTCGAGCCGGCCCAGGAGCCCCGGGCGTACGATCTCGCGTCCAAGGAACAAGTTGGAGGCAACGTCGAGGTCGGGGGCGAGGGCGAGGTCCTGATACACCGTCTCGATCCCCTGCGCCCGCGCGTCGCGTGGGCTGTGAAAATCGACCGGCCGGCCGCGTATCGTGAGCGTGCCCGTGTCGGGCCGTTGCGCCCCCGAGAGGATCTTGACGAAGGTCGACTTCCCGGCGCCGTTGTCGCCGATGAGCGCCACGATCTCTCCCCGGTAAATCTCGAAGCTCGCGTCCGCGAGCGCCGTCACACTGCCGTAGCGCTTGGAGATACCGCGCGCTTCAAGCACGGGGGTGGCCCCATCATCTTCGCGCATCCCTATCGCCCCCGTTCCCTATACCATGCGCCACACCATGCATCCGTGGCACAATCGGCGCTCTATCATGGTTATCTATACCCTCAGGACCCGCGGGCTACGCCAAAGAGAGGTAGCGCTTGCGCAACTGGTCTAGCCACACGATCGCGATGAGCAGGGCCCCCGCGACCATACGCGCCACCTGCGGGTCGACCCCCATCAAATCGAGCCCGTTCTGAATGATCGCGACGAGCAACACGCCCAGAAAGGTCCCGACGATCGAACCGCGCGCTCCGAACAGGCTGGCCCCGCCAAGCACCGCCGCGGCGATAGCGTCGAGTTCGTAGCCGACCCCCGCGTTGGGGTCGCCCTGCGACTGACGCGCCGTCAACATGATCCCCGCGAGACCGGCCAACAGGCCGCTGATGCTGTAGACGGTCAGGATCGTCGCGCGGACGTTGATGCCGGCGCGCCGCGTCCCCTCGGCATTACTGCCCAACGCGTAGACATAGCGCCCGCGCCGCGTGAACCGCAGCACGATCTCGGCGATGATCCCGACGACGAGGAGCACGAGGAACAGGTTCGGGATACCGTTCGGGCCGAAGACGGTGTTCTGGGCAAAGTCGGTGAGGGGCGACGAGCCGAGCGCGATTTGTTGCCCGGCGCCGCCGATAATGGCGAGGCCGCGCAGGATGCCCAGCATGCCCAGCGTCACGATGAAGGGGGGCAGCTTCGCCGCGTCGACGAGCGCTCCGTTGAACAGCCCGATAAGCAGGCCGAGCAGGAGCGGCGTGAGCACCGCCAGCGCGAGCGGCCAGCCGTGCAGTAGCTCGATCCCCGCCACGACGCCGGCCAGGCCGAGCAGCGAGCCGACCGAGAGGTCGATCCCGGCGGTGATGATCACAAACGTCTCGCCCACGGCGATGACGCCGGTGACCGCCATCTGGCGCCCGATGTTTTGCGCGTTCCCGATCGTGGCAAAGCCCGACGCGGCGACGGTGAAAAAGATGGCGAGGACCACGATGATGCCGAGCAACCCGAAGCGCAGCGCCAGGTCCCAACTCCCGGCCAGGCCGGCCAGACGGCCGGACCTGGACGCCGTTTCCTTCGGCTCGACGACGGGCGCGGGGGCAAGTCGCGATTTAGCCACGCGAGACTCCTCTAGAAGCCGAGATTGCGCTTCGTGTCGGGGAAGAGCAAACCCTGGATCGCCGGCGAGTTGACGTTGGCCGGGGTAGCGGCGCTGACGCCGGTGTTCAAGAACTTGGGCGTGCTGAGTCCGGCCGCGGCCATGATACCGTAGGCCACGCCGCCGTACCCCATCTGATAGGGATCCTGCAAGATGATGCCGTCGACATGGCCGGCCTTAAGCGCCGTCACCAGCGTGGCGCTGGGATCGAAGCCGACGAGCGAGACCTTGGACGAGTTGACATGGTTCTCGCGGAAAGCCGTCGCGGCCCCCTCCAGCGTGTACAGGTTATCGGCGAAGTAGCCGACAAGCTTGGGGTGCGCGGTGAGCACGTTGGCCACGATACCGATCGACTTCGCCCCCTGGTCGCTTCCCGCGTCCTGGTGCTGCACGACGCGCAGGCCGGGGTAGGCTTTGAGGCCGTCGAGGAACCCGTGATCGCGCGCGGTCAGCGAGCCGACGCCCGACTGAAAGGTCGAGTAGGCGACGTCGCCCTTGTCGGAGCCCGTCTTGCGCTTGATCGCGGCGGCGAGGGTTTGCGCCGCCAGCATACCGCCGGCGTGGTTATCGGTGGCCAGGAACGACTGATAGTTGTTCGTCGTGGCCGACGAGTCGATCAGGATCACCTTGATCCCCGCCGCCGTCGCCTTGTTGATGACGTTGTCGAGCGGGGTGGCCGAGGTTGGCGCCAGGACGATAAAATTGGGCTTCTTGACGATGGCATCCTCCATCAGGCTGATTTGCCCATTGATGTTGCCTTCGGAGTTGGCCCCCGTGAACTGCAAGCCCTGCACGCCAAACTGCTGCGCCGCCTTTTTGCCGCCGCTGATACAGGTCTGCCAGTAGCCCGAGTTGACCGTCTTGACGATGAAGACGAACTTGAGCCCGCTCAAACCGCGCCCAAGCAGGGTACGCCCAACCGCGGCGCGCAAGGGCGAGTGGGCCTGGACCTGGACGGCAGGGCCGCGTGTGGCGAACAGGCTGGTGACGACGGCCACGAGCGCGATACAGGCGACAAGGGTGCGGCGCTGCATTGGTATACTCTCCTACTAATGAGGCGACAGGGGCGCGACCGGGACGCGCGCCTCGCGTCCGGTGAGCGCAAGATTACGATACGCGTAAGAGAGCGGCGCTGTCAAGCGCGGCGCCGCCACTTATCAACGCCCCTCTTAACGCCCCGCGCCACCGGCGTCGTCTTCCGCGCCCAAACCGCCAGCCGGCCAACCGCCGGCCGCCGATCGCAAGCCGGGGCGATGTCCGATCTATCGCCGACCATACACGGCGATACATGGCGCTCCCCGCGGGCTTACGGCGCCGCCACCGTCTTGACCTCGCCCGCCGTCGGCGGCGCGGCCAGCGCAGCGGGGATCTCGTCGAGCCCAAGCCGGTGGGTGACCAGCGGCGCGAGCGCCAGCCGGCCCGAGGCGACGAGCTCGACGGCACGGCCGTGCGTGTGCGGGTTGAGGTACGAACCGAGGATGCGCAGCTCGCGCGCGAAGATGTCGAACGGACTGATCCTCGCCTGTTCCCCCCGCGGCGCGACCCCGAAGACGACGACCGTGCCCCCGCGCCGCGCCAGCGCCACGGCTTGCTCGAACGTCTCGATCGTCCCCGCGCACTCCAGCGCGATGTCGGCCCCGCCTGGCGCGAGGCCGCCCGGCCCACTCACGGCCGCGACGACGTCGCGCGCCCGCGGATCGACCGTCGCCGTCGCGCCAAGATCTTCCGCCAGCTGGCGACGGCTCGCCTGCCGCGTCGAGAGGATGACGCTTGTCGCCCCGGCCAGCCGCGCCAGTTGCGTCATGAGCTGCCCGATCACCCCGCCGCCGAGGATGACCACACGCATCCCCGGCGCGATCGCGGCCAGATCGAGCGCGCGCAGGCAGCAGGCCAGGGGCTCGCACAGCGCCCCCCACTCCGCCGGCACGCCGTCGGGAAGGGGGTAGGCCTGCGCCGCGGGGACGAGCGCGTACTCGGCCAGGCCGCCGTCGAGATCGACCCCCAGGGCGACGCGCCGCTCGCACAGGGTCACGTCGCCGCGACGGCACGCGGGACAGCGGCCACAGGCGATGTTGGGATCGACGGCAACGCGCGTCCCGACCGTCAGCCCCGTGTCCGGCCCCGACGCGCCCATCGCGACGATCGTACCCGCGAACTCGTGGCCGAGCGTCACCGGCAGCGCGGCCGGGTAGTCGCCGCGCAAGATGTGGCGATCGGTCCCGCAGACTCCACAGGCCTCCACGCGCACCAGCGCCTCACCCGCGCCCGGCTCCGGCTCCGCAAGCCCCCGCACGCACAACTCCCCCACCCGCTCCAACCGCACCGCCCTCATGTATCCCCTCTCAAGGCTCCTACCCTCGTGCCTCTACGTCCCCATGCCTTACACGGGTAGGTTTTTTGTGTGGAGGGATGAGCAGCGACGCTGCTCATCCCTCCACACAAGAGGCAACACGGAGGGCGTCGCCCTCCGCACCTCCCTCTCGCGTGGCAAACCTACCCCTAAAAGCGTCCCCATACTCATGGGGCGCGGGAGCGAAAGTTACCCACGCCAGGCCGCGCCGTCAGGGAACGCGTAGGTATCGAGCGAGTCGGGGCGCATCTCGATGCTGTACCCCGGGGCGGTCGGCGGCATGTAGTGGCCGTCGCGCAGCACGACGGGATGTACGAAGTGCTCGTGCAGGTGGTCGACGTACTCGAGCACGCGGCCGTTGAGCGAGCCGCTGACACAGATGTAGTCGACGAGCGAGAGGTGTTGCACGTACTCGCACAGGCCCACACCGCCCGCGTGCGGGCAGACCGGGACCCCGAACTTCGCCGCGAGCAGCAACACCGCCAGCGCCTCGTTGACCCCACCGAGCCGGCACGCGTCGATCTGGCAGAACGATAGCGCCCCCGCCTGCAACAACTGCTTGAAGATGATGCGGTTCTGCACGTGTTCGCCCGTCGCCACGCCGATCGCTCTCTGCCCGTCGCGCCCCGAGAGGGCGCGCGCGATCGCCGCGTGGCCGAGCACGTCGTCGGGACTCGTCGGCTCCTCAATCCACCAAGGGTCGAATTGGGCCAACTCCCCCATGCGGGCGATCGCCTCCCCGACGTCCCAATACTGGTTGGCGTCCATCATCAGCGTACGCGCGGGGCCGAGTTCCTCGCGCATGATGCGGGCGCGGCGCAGGTCGTCCACGCGGTCGGCCCCCACCTTGAGCTTGAAGTGCGTCCAGCCCTGGGCGATCGCGGCGCGGCACAGCGCGCGCAGCTTGTCGTCGTCGTAGCCGAGCCAACCGGCCGAGGTCGTGTAGGCGGGGTAGCCGTCGCGCCGCATCTCCGCCTCGCGCCACGCCTTGTCGGGCGCGGCGCGACGCAAGATGGCGAGCGCCTCCGCGGGGCTAAGCGCGTCGGTGATATAGCGAAAGTCGACGCAGGAGACGATCTCCTCAGGGGTCATAGCGGCGATGAGCCTCCAGAGCGGCTTGCCCTCGACCTTGGCCCACAGATCCCACACGGCGTTGACGATGGCGGCGGTGGCGAGGTGGATCGCGCCCTTCTCCGGCCCAATCCAGCGCAATTGGCTGTCGCCGGTAATCCGCCGCCAGAAGGCGCGCATGTCGGCGGTGAAGGATTCCAGCGTCTGGCCGCGCACGAGCGGGGCGAGGGCGTCGATAGCCGCGACGCAGACCTCGGTGCCGCGGCCGATCGTGAAGGTGAGGCCGTGGCCGGCAAGGCCGTCGGCATGGTCCGTATGGAGGACGACGTAGGCGGCCGAGTAGTCGGGGTCGGGGTTCATGGCGTCGGAGCCGTCGAGGGTGCGCGAGGTCGGGAAACGAATGTCGCGGGCCTCGACACCGGTGATCGTGATGGGCATGGGCCTGCTCTTCCGCCGTCGACGGCGGGCATGGAACCCCCTATTCGACGGATGTATGCTATAGACGATCCGCTGGAGCTAGGCTGTGAGCCGGTCCAGCTTTTGTCCTGCCTATAGAATACGCCAGTCGGGTTATTGCCTGTTCGTCCCGATGGTCTCGCGCACCAACCCCATCAGGGCCTCCGGGTCGAAGGGCTTGGTGATATAGGCCTCGATGTGCAAGAGGGTCGCGCGGGCGGCCTCGTCCTGGGGCCGGCGGGCCGAGACGACGATGACCGGGATGTCGCGCGTCGCCACGTCGTCCTTCATGCGCCCGATCATTTCCCAGCCGTCGATCTTGGGCAACGAGAGGTCGACCAGGATGAGATCGGGCCGCTCGGACCGGGCGAGTTCCAATCCCCGCTCACCGTTCTCGGCCTCCAGGACCGAAAAGCCGCTGAAGGTCAGGTTGAGCTTGAAGATCTTCATGTGCAGCGGGTTGTCCTCGGTGACGAGAACCCGTCCGCCGCGCTCCCCCCCGCGCATCGTTACGCCGCCTCCGCGCTCCGCACCACGCATCACGACGCGACCCCTCGCTCGACGGGTGAGTGGGCGACGCTAGTGGCGTGGTCGAGAGTGGACGAGTGGGCGACGCCAGTGGCGTGGTCGGGGGCGATGGTATCCCGCGCGACGGCGACGGTATCGCCGCTTGTCGTCCCCGTTCGCGCGGCGGTCCCGGCCGGCAGCTCGACGACCCACTTGCCGCGCAACACGACGGGGCCGAGCCGCCACGGCTTGATCGCGGCGAGCACGCGCACGACGCGCCCCTCCTTATCCAGGTGCAACACATCGAGCGGGATCGACATGAAGAACATATGGATCGAGCCGCACGGGCGAATAACCAGGCCGTAGCCCTCGGGCAAGCTCTTGCGCCCGATGAGGCCCTTTCCGCGACTCCAGAACGAGTCCGCGACCTCGACTGTGTCGGCGATCGTGGTCCCGCGCGTCGTATTAACAATCGTCACGTTTTCACCTTTCACCCCATTACCCCGCTACCTGGCTGTAGGACACGTTAGTTATTGAGTCTACGAGATCGCTTACAGACAATTTTTCGCTATCTATCCGCCCGCGCATCGTCGGCGCCGTCCGATCGTCGTGGGGCGCCGCCTCCACCGCAGCATACCGCGCAAAGAGAGGTGGTCGGGCCATGTCCTGCCTCCTTCCCCCTTCTTTGAAAGAAGGGGGAAGGAGGCGATCCGGGGCGCTGTTGGCGCTAAAGCGTGCGGAGCCCCGAGGCGTAAGGGCCTACGGCAGGATGTCGACGCGATTGGGGTTGACATAGGCGTGGGTAGCGTTCGTGTTCTGGTTGCCCGTGACACGCATCGTGAGCGTGTGGTTCCCGACCGCGAGCGCGGGGCTGCGCCACACCAATTGGTTGCCCGTCTCCGCCGAGGCGTAAAAATCCACGTTGGTCTCAGGACCGCCGTCGATGGAGACGGCGGCGATCCCATGCGCCGGTCCCGTCACTCCGTAGAGCCGAATTCCCGAGCCGTTGAACGTGACCGTCGCGGAGTCGCCGGCCGTGGTGTCCCAGCTGTCGCCCCCGCTATACATCCCGATGTTGTTGTTGTCGCAGTTCGTGCAATGACCCCAGCCGCCGCCCACGTAGTTGAACTGATTCATCCCTGCCCCCTGCACGCTGTCGGCGACGGTCGTCACGGCAGGAGACGAGTTATTATTCTGCGTTCCCGACCACACGAAAGTCGCGGCGGCGCCGCCGGCCAGTGTGTAGGTGAACGACTGTCCGCCCGACGTCACTGTGAACGCGCTATTAGACGACGCATCGTTGTAAACGACGAGAACTTTCGAGCCATCAGGGTTCAGGAAAGCGACATCTTCGAGACTGCCGCTCCCGAACGAGGGCGAAGCGATCCGGTAAGCTCCCGGCCTCACGAATTTGCTCGCGTGCCCCAGCCCGTAGTAGTCGGCATTGTACGTCACGTTGCCGGTGTTCTGGTCGACGGTGACGACACCGCGGCACGTCATGCACGAGCCGCCGCCAAGGTGGGGGCCGGTGTTCGTATCGAGCGCCAGCCCCCAGCGGACGACGGTCTTACTCCAATTGCGTGTCGCGCTGATAAGCAACTCCATAACGTTCTTGAAGGCGTTGGCCCCTTCCCATGTGCCACCAGAGCATTCGGTCTCGTATGTGTCCTTGGTCGGATAGGCATTGTGTACCGTCGTCATGATGCTTGGGTCGCCGCCGTAACAATGCCACGCCGTCCCCGCGACGTAGGGCGCCGCCGCCGGGTCAGAAAGGATCGCCTGGGGATAGGTCGCGGGTCCCCCACTCTGGTCGCTCCAGTTGTGATCGTACACCAGGATCTTGGTCCCGATGTGCGCGTTGGCGAAGGCCGGGCCGAGGTAATTCTTGACAAAGTTGTCCTCGTCGCCGGGGGACATCAACATGCCTGGATACCCCGTCGGGGAATACTGCGGCTCGTTTTGCGGCGTGACGGCGTAGATGGGCACGCCCTGGGCCTGGTACGCCTGCACGTATTTCACAAAATAGGTGGCGTAGGGGCCGTAGGCCGTGGAGCCGAGGGTACCCTTTTCCATCGATCCCGTCGATGTCATCCAGCCGGGCGGACTCCACGGGGTAGCCATGATCTTAAGCAGGGGATTGATCCGCACGGCCTGCTTGAGCAGCGGGAGGATATAAGCCGTGTCATGGCCGATGGAGAAGTTGTTCAGAGTGGGATCGCTCTGGCCGGAGGGCAGGTCATCGTAGGAGTATTCACCCGGAGACGGCAGGGACAGGTCGGACGCGCTCATGGGCTGGCGCAACAAGCTTAACCCGATACCGTTCGACTGGTCGAATAGGTTGGTCATGAGGGTGTTGCGCTGGCCGGCGCCGAGCTTGCTGTCCATTAACCAGGCCGACGCATCCGTCAGGGAGGCGCCAAATCCATCCATCTGTTGATACTTCTGAGTCTCGTCGACGTTGATCGTCAACGGAGTCGACCCGCTGTCGGGCGCAAACGTCAGGTTGGGCTGCTGTGACAACGCACTGCTTTGGTCCCAGGTTGTGAGCCAGACAGCGACCGTTCCGCCAGAGGCGGGCCCGACGGGGCTCGACGTGCCCGTCGGCGTTGTCGTCGGCGTTGTCGTCGGCGTGCTCGTCGGCGTGCTCGTCGGCGTGCTCGTCGGGGTCTGTGTCGGAGTCATGGTAGCGGTGGGCGGGACCGGCGTGGCGGACGCTGGCGTGGCGGACGCCGACGCTGCTCCGGGCAGCACCTCGATGCCGCTCACCTTGGCGTTGTCGACCACCGTCGAGAACTGGAGGTGGATCGCCCCGGCGCCGTCGGCCGTGGTCGGGAACTCGCGCGCGATGGCCTTGTCCATCCCGCCGGCCGCGGCGTAGATGTCGAAGTTGGAGAGCACCGGCTGACCATTGAGGCCGACGTTGAACACCCGCTTGCCCGCCGCGTTCCAGTAGAATTCGGCGAAATGCAAACGCACCCGATACGAGGCGTTCGGCGTTAGACCGGCCACGGCGTAGCTAAAGTTGCCGTAGCGCTCCGTCTGGTAGACGGCTTGCGGAGCGGGGGCGGCGACCTCGCTCGTGTCGATGGCGGCCCCGGTGCTGGCCGCCGTCCCTCCGCTGTAGTCCGCGTCCGCTCCATACGCGCCAGCGGCCCCGCCTCCCGCGTCGACGGCTATTGTCCCGCTTGATGCGGCGGACGCGACACTCATTGTACCGACAGACCGGGCAAAGAACGCGGGCGTACCCGCGCCGTGGGCGGCGGGGAAATACGCGCTGACGCCGTTGGTGATAAGCAGCGCGGACAGGGCGACTCCCATGCTGACAAAGAACCGTTTGAGCTGTCGCATCGGTATAGATCGATCCTCTACTAGACTATTTGTCGATCGGACTGTCCGTCTTTGACGCCGCCGGACGGCACACGGACTGGGTCGCGCCGGCCGGGCGCGAGTATCGCGAGGCATATGCTTTTGTACATTCAAGCGTCCTACATTGCCGCGCCGCTTGGCAACCATCGACGCAACGTCCTGCATGATAGTCGACGTATCCGCACGCCTCCCACCCCCAAATAGGGCTATTGCCATCCCCTAAACGTCTTATGCGCGTCTGCCTTTATCGTGTGCTTCGTCTGTATCGTTGTATAAACGCGAATGCGCGTAGGTATTCATATATATAAACGCGAATGTGCATATGTATTCATATGGCTTTGTTTTTTCGCATTGACAAGCGCCTGCTGGCATGCTACATTTAATATGTCACTGCGAAGCGCGCTTTGACCCGTGGAATGCGAAGAACCACAGCACATACAGGGATGCGCGGTATGCGGGGCACGGCCGCCCCGCCTGCTGTCCCGTCAGTTGGTCACCCAGGCTGTGGGGAGCGAATGGTGAAACCGACCACGACTGCACAGAGCCGTGCGTCGGTTTTTTGTGTCTTGTAGCGTATTAGCAACCGATTAGGAGTGCTTTTTCCGTTAAGGCCGCAGGGGTCTTCCCCTCCCCTCCGTTTGCCGCAGGTACAACCCCACTAAAGCGTGGAGGGGGGGCGAGTGTGACAAGAACGGGGCCATGGGGCATGCTATCGATAGCCGTGTCCGATCCACACGGCGAGGAGAGCAGGACCTATGGACCCGTCCACCGTATTCTGCGCCACGGAGATCTGTCCCGACAAGGGGCGGGTCGGCGCGGGCAACATCGGCATCCACAGCCAGAAACAACGGCGCTACCGCTGTAAGACCTGCGGCGACACCTTCAGCGCGACGACGGGGACGCCGTCCTACCGGCTGCACAAGGAGGCGTGGCTGATGACGGCCGTGCTGATCCTGCTGTGCCACGGCTGCCCGCCGCGGGCCATCGTGGCGGCCTTCGGGCTCGACGAGCGCACCGTGGGTGCGTGGCTACGCCGGGCGGGCGGGCATTGCGCCGCGCTGCACGGCCACTTGGTCGAAACGGGGCAGGTGGCGGCGGGGCAGGTGCAGGCCGACGAGATCCGCGTCACGGTGCGCGGCGGGGCGGTGTGGCAGGCCATGGCCCTGGACGTGGCCTCGCGCCTGTGGCTGGGCGGGGTGGTGAGCCCGACGCGCGACGGGGCGCTGGTCGCCCGGCTGCTCGCGCGGGTGGGCGCGTGCGTGGCGTCGCGGGCCATCCTGCTGTGCGTGGACGGGTTCGCCGCCTACGTCGGCGCGGCGCGCGCCGTCTTCCGGGAGCCGGTCTACACGGGCACGCCCGGCCGCCCGCGCCTGCGGCTGCCCGCGGGCTTCCTGCTGGCCCAGGTCGTCAAGAGCCGCAAGGGGCGGCGGCTGGCCGAGGTCACCCGGCGCGTGGTCGTCGGCACGGAGGAGGCGGTGGCGCGCGTCATCGCCGCCACGCGCGGCGGCACCCAGATCAACACGTCCTACATCGAACGCCTCAACGCCACGTTCCGGGCGCACCTGGCCCCCCTGGCGCGCCGGGGGCGGGCCATCGCGCACGGGCCGGCCCTCGTCGAGAGCGGCCTGTGGCTCGTCGGCTGCGCCTACAACGTCTGCTGGGCCCACGAGAGCCTGCGCCTGCGCGCCATCGGGGGGCGCAAGTGGCAGGAGCGCACGCCGGCCATGGCCGCGGGCTTGACCGACCACGCCTGGACGATCGAGGAGATGCTGCGCTATCCCGTCCCGCCCCGTGAGCGCACGCCCACGAGGAAGCCGCGGCGCGGCCGCCGGCGCGATCAGGGCCTCCTCCCCTTCCCGGCCCGCCCCGCGCCGCCCACGGGGCGCGCCGCATGACCACACTTCCCTGTGGTGGTACCCCCTCACAGCGTCCTCTCTTGAATATCAATGAGCGTTACAATGATTCGCTGTCCACGGAATAAACATGTGAGTTCCCATCGTTAAAACTCCATCGCAATAGCGAGCCCGAGGCAATCCTGTGTGGTGGACGCCGCGGGACCTCGTAGCGTTGAATTTCAAAGATGTACCGCTGTGGACACGCATACCCCCCGACCTCCGTGTATCGTCTCATTGTCGCGCCGTTTCCACGCTGGATGGTCTGCCCTCTGCTTTCCCTTGTCGAGAGTGGGTTGTTCACGCTCAAGGTGGATCACTACCGTAACAACACCTACGACAATGCCCGCAAGCGGAGAAGCACAGACGCGAGATGGCGAGCATCCAAAGCCGGGAGTTCGTCGCGCAGACGGCGTACGATGGCGTATCCGATGGGGAGCACTGCCTCCCATGTGTCGACCAACTCATTCAGAAGTTGGGCGAATTGGCGCACCCTCTCCTCGGTTGTCGCGGCACCAAGGGAGACCCACATGGCAAGTAAGAGAACGATATGGACGTGCGCGCTTCCCCCATCATCACCCGTCCTGCTCGATGATCCGATGGGGTGCGCATTGGGTATATGCGCGGCGAACCATGCGGCGACTCGTAGCACCTGTTCGCGCAGATGACGACGCAGATCTGCATCGTTGTAATTGTCAATTTGCTGGGCGGCCACAAGCATGGCGCCGACACCCGCAGCGCCATCATGCTCGAGCAGAGAGACGAGATCAGTGTCTTGCAGAACCTCCCGGAGATCGTCCGCCACGTCCTCGTAGGGAGGCAGGTCGCGGAGAATCATGCGCACGCAATCCCAGGAAGATGTGTCTCCTTTGTCCGCAGCGAGTCGCCCTAGCGCGCCTTGGACAGCGGCGTGCAACGAGGCTTGCGTCATGATTTTGTCTCCGTCGTCACCCGACCAACGCGATAGGTGGTCGATGATGGTTTCTCCGAAAAACGAGCCGAGAGGATTCGTCGCACGCGAGATGTCGACGAAGAGGGCCGGACACGCCAGTATCCGCGAGCCCCTATCTTCTTCCCCTTCTCCGAACAGCAGGGTGAGCGCGTCGTCGATAAGTGATGTTGGGCCATTGCCCAAGCCGTAGAGCAGCCCCGCGATCAGGAAACGTTCGACATCGACATGTTGGGGATGGGCGCAGTCGATACGGTACGGACGCGCCGTCACGAAAGCCTCATAGCTCGCGCCGGGGAGCGGCCGGCCGAACCACGCTCGTATCGCACGCAGGTCCGTGGTTGCCCCCATGAAGGTGATGAAGAGGCGATGGGCGTGCGTCCACACGAGCGCCAACCGCACATGATGCGGGAGTTCGTGTCCCTTGCGTTCCCACGCCCATTCGCGGGCCACCCAGTTCAGCACGGCCAGGAACGCATCCAGAGCTACTCGCCCGTCCGGCCCGACGAGCGACGCCACGATATCTTTCGTTTCGACGTCGCATTGCTGGAAGAGGCGCAAGAGGTGCATGCCCGAAAGGGGTGACGTCGGCGGCGTGCGCAAGCGATCCAGCAACACGCCCTTCTCCGGCGCCGACAAGGTCGCCACCCCTTCGACGAGAGGCATCGGGAGGGGGATAGGGAGGCCAGCGAAACGCTCTATAGCCGCTAGGAGACCGTCGCTTGCGACGACACTCCGTGCCGCACGGTCGAGTGCCTCGTGGAACGCCGGGCCGACGCCGACGTCTGATGGGAGCCTGAGGTAACGCAAGAGCCCCTCCGCGCTCGGCGGCAACAAATCAGATGGATTCAGTTTCTCCGACAAGCGCCCCGGCAGATTGGCATAGTAGACCCCAGCACTTTGCTCTCGCCAGGGTGATGTCGCCTCGACACGCGCGATAGGGTCATCGATAGCGAGTATCTCGGCCATGACAGCTTTCGCTCCGTCGGGCGCACCCTCGAACCAGAGGATATGCCGACCAAGGGCCGCGCGGCGCGCGTCGGGCGACTCGAGCAGGAGCGCGAGTTCGGGATTGACGACGCGCATCCCTTCACCCGTTTCCGGATGCATCAGGCGAATAGTCATGTCATCGTCAGGCTCGTCGGTCTTGTCGAAAGGAACGTTAACGGTTGATCCGATCTGGCGGGCGGAACCGATGTGTCCGTTCACGGCCGCTGTCGCCGCGCGATAGAAGTCGTCGCGGTCGAAAGCCAGATTACCGATCGCGACCTGCGGTCGAAACCGGAACTCCATGCGTTCCATGAAATCGCCGTCTTGGGCCAGTTCATCCTGGATAGGCCGCGGCAAGTCATCATAGAAGGCGTAGAGGACGGGTGCGACCACGCGCGCCGGCTGGCCTGCCAAACTGTCGTCGTCCCGTAGGTCGATTAGGTTGGTTTTCACGATGTCGGTGACCGACCGGACGAGGTGCGGATCGACGTGGAAGCGGTTCTTGAGGACGCGATCATAGAGCCAGGCGCCATATCTGCGGCGTGCTGAAGGACGGTCGCCTTGCTGAGTGTGAAGATCGAACGGCGTGCGGTGCGAGAGCAGCCGTGTCAGTCCCAACGCCACCAAGTTAGGGTCCGGCGATCCGCCCTGCGGACTCCAGATAAGGGCGCGGATGCTAGCGAGGTCAAGATAGAGGGCGTCAAGCAGCCACTCAGCCCGTGCCCAGCACATGTCGTCATCTGCGTCGGGTGCCCACACATCGACGAGAGCGTCGGCTACGGCTTGATCGAATGAGAGGAGGAAAGCGAGTTCCCCCAACTCATTCGGCGAGCCCACCGGGAGCGGCGGGCGCTGCAACGCCTCACCCTGGACGAGACACGCGGCCAGATAGCGCCGGAGGGTGATAAGTGCGGGAGTTTCCCGCACCCGCCCTTCGATGAGCGGCGCTTCGCGCAGATGATAGAGGATTTCGTCTTTATCGACTGGGATGAAGCGCAGATTAGCCGACCGCATCCTGCGTAGCGTGTCATAGTACTGCTCCGGCCGCACATCCCCCTTGGCGAACAGAGCTTTGAGGACCTCGTTTGTCCCGATGATAGGAGCTGCATCACGATACGCGTATCCGGTGATGTGTCGGTCATCGGCCCAGATGATGTCGCCCGGCTGCACCGCGAACGCCATGAGATTCAATAGCACGCGCACGTCAAGCGAGGAATCGCTGTCGTCATCGGGCAGGTGAACAGCCGGCATGCGCGTATATACGCCCTTCTCGAGGCCGCGGCGCACCCGATCCAGCACCCCCTCGATCCACGCCGCGTCGTCTTCGTCAAGTCGGTGTTTCTCGAGTTCGGCGCGGGCTCGGTTCGCCTCGTTCCGTGTGATAGAAACCCTGAAGTGGACACACGCCTTCTCCAGCAACCCTGCCCGCGCGAGCACGTCTGGCGCCAGCCCGTTCATGAACAACGAAACTCCCGGCTGCGGTGTCGCGCCGATGGGGTCCCCTTGTTCTTCAGCACGCAGGCTGTTGACGGCATACCTATAGTCGGCGAGGGAGAGGATACCGTCCCGATGCAACGCTTCCGCGATCATGCGGCAATTCATGGCTCTTGGCGACAGGTCGGGGGGGAGAGGGGCGGATGGATCGAGCGATCCGGGTTTCTGCAGGGGAAAGAGGTCGACCAGATACCCATTGGCGTCGCGGGCACGCGTGAGTAGATCGACGCGCGAGGCCCCGTGTTCCGCGACAAGGACAGCGTCCTCCGGGCGTGTCGACGGGCCTGTGACGATTTCGCTCAAGGAATCCTGCTCGCTCAGGCCAACGATCCACCGATACGTGCGAAGGGCCGACTCTTGCGCGTGTGCGAGGTGCTCCATCATAGTCGTTAACGCCAGGGGGATGTCGGCCGGCAGGTGGAGAGGGGCGAACGCCTGTTCCACCGCAGGGAGGATTTCAAGATAGTCCGCAAGCAGCAGGGAGGTCACGTCAAGGTGGAGGTGGCCACGTAGCGCGCTCGCGGGAAATTCGCCTACAGGCGCACGGCCCCCGTGACGCGCGAACACGGCGAACTGCCGTACAGGATCGGACTCCCGCTCGTTGGCGGCGAGGATACGGTGGTAGAGGTGCGCGAGCGTCCAGTTGAGGTGTCCGGAGATCACATGGATAGGCATGGTCCCGGCCGTGTACATTGCTCCCAACTCCGCGTCCTGTCGGCGCTTCTCCGTTGCCCATGCGACAAAGCCGTCAAGATTGAACAGGTGGACGCCCATCCGACCTTCGCGCCCGAATTGCGCCATGCGACGATGCAGCGAGGCGAGGTCTGGTTCCAATCCCAACTGATTACCCAGGGTGAGAGCTGTGGTCACGGCTTCATCGGGGATGCCTTGGGTCACGGCCGCTTTCCAAAGATCCTGCGCGAGCGGTCGATCTTTTCGCGATACAAGTGCCGCGATCTGCAGGGCCTGCGCCACGGCCAGGTCGGGTCGGCCAACCAATTGGCGGGCATCCACGGCCAGTGACGCGAGATCGCCTTTGGCAAGATGAACCGTCAGGAGCGTGAGAACATTATCGGTATTGGGCTGTTCGTACACGAGATCGCGCGCCTCCGCGACGGCCTCCGTCAAAAGCCCCAGGGCGACCCGGCACTCAACGACAATACGCCGAACGTGCGCCGGCATCTTTGCGCCGAAAAGATGGGAGTAATCGGTGAGTAGAGAGAGGCAGATGTCGAAACACTTGGCATGATACGTCGCGGTTACGGCAAGTCTGAGCGCCGACTCCGTTCCGCATGCGTCGACCAGTTGCCGCGCGGTCTTTATCGCTTCGGGCCAATCTCCGCTTTCAACGAGCGCCACCGATCGATCAAAGAAGAAAGTGACGTCGCCCGTGTCCTCGTAACTCATCGTTAGATGATGGATGAGAGGACCCCAATCACCTGTCGCGGCAGTTTTGGCGCGGAGTGCGATCGTCTCGGCGTGACGCAAATCTGCCCTGACGGGCGACGCCTGGATCGTTTGGATAGCCCGCTTATAGCCACCATTGTAAATGGCTGATTGCGCGTACCACGATGTCCAGAGCGCGTCGAGCCCACGTTTGTCAAATAGCGCCTTCGTATCCCATAAGAGTTTGATCGCCTTACGCGCCCCTTGGTGGGTTAGATAACAAGCGGCAAGCGCGATCACATGGCCAGCATGAGCGTCTTGTCGCCGCGTTTTCAGCAAATTGGACAAGTCCTTCTCGCTGCGGGTCAGATCGACTGACAAGTGGCGCGCGACCGTCCAGATGACAGCGGCGCTGTCCGTCGGCTCGGCGGCCAACATGGCGCGACAATGGTCGGCCGCTTCGGCCTGTCGATCTGGGTCGTTCGCCAGGCACGCCAGAAGCCACATTTGCGCGACCTTATACTCATCGGCCGAGTTGGGTAGCATGTCGATGCATTCTTTGCACAGACGCGCGGCTTCGCGCAGACGACCTAGGCTTTCACGGTCTCGCTTGACGAACGACCAGTCGATCGGATCCGGCCATGAGGGGAGACGCGGCGGCGCCGCTACGGGCGACAGCGCACCGTAATACCAGATCATCGCCCCTGCAAGCCGCATGCTGATCCATGACGGTTTCTGCGCCAGTGCGCTGTCGATTGTCCGCTGGGCTTGGGCCACGTCTCCATCGACCAGATAAACGAGGGCACGTAGGCGCAGCGTTTCCGGGTGCGGATCACCGCGCGCGATCCGTGCGTCGAGCATCGTGCGGCAGTCCAGCACTTGTTCGAGTTCGAGGAGGAGCGCGGCGCGTAGGTTGACGCTATCGGCATCATCGCGTCCGTCGAGCACCGCCAATGCCGCTTCCGGGCCATCCTCTTTATACGCGAGAGCGGTCCGCAACCGCGCGTCATCGGCGTTGGGGTCCTCACCTTTGGCCTCGGCGGCAAGATCTTGCGCGCGTTGGATATTCTCCGTCATATCCAGCACGAGCCCCGCCTCAAAGCGGAGTAGACTCGCGCGGGCCGCCCGAGAGATGGTGCGCCAGAGTGTCTGATTGTCTCTGTAGCGCTGTAAAGCGGCCCATGCATCACTATGCCGCCCCTCACGCCATGCGGCACGCATACCATCCAGGTGCTGTTCAACGTCGGCAGACAGAGAGATGCCAAGATCGTCCAACGTGCCCATGAGTACCTGCGCGCTGGCGCTCAGGGCGGTCGATGTTCCCATGGCAGGCAGTTGTGCAGGGACTGGTAGGACACCGCATATCCGCTGTACCCAATAATCCTCTATGAAATACTCTCGGACAATCTCAGGGTAAGGACTCAATTCCCGCCGTATTTTCTTGGCCATCCACCAGTCGTATCGGATCCCGTATGTCTCGAACCGCTGCCGCTGCTTCTCTAGTTCGTCTTGCCGGTCGCGCTTCTCTAGATCGCAGGCAACAAATAGGATGAAGCGCCGAATCTTTACGGGGTCTTTCGACCAACGATCATCCCAGTGCTTGAAAAACTCGTCGGATGCCTTGATGATATCGGCGCATGTGAAATTCTTGTATCGCTTGCACTGCCCGAGCCACTGCCCGATGACGTTCCCGTCATCGTCCTCCAGATACGCGCGTATGTCGATACCATCTTGGTGATCACCCCGCTCCCCATAAACGTCACATGTTTCGATCTCCTTCCTCGTGGCGGCAAGCAAATCGGCGCAGAGATTTTGGAAGGCGTACTCGTCCAGTTTGTAGAAGGCTGGCGGCTCACCGCGTTGCACACTGGGAGGGATCAGCGAGTCGATATCGGAGCGGGGCATCACTATGTCCTTGTCACGCACACAGTGCGCAAATAGCGAGTCTGGAGACAGTGTCGCATGCGTTAGAGTCAATCCGCAACAAACTGTCAACGCCATAGCAGGGACGCCTACGACGAGATTGGACATCCAATCTCGTCGTAGGCGCCAAGGACCTGTGTATGTCCCGTACTTCCCATAGACGTGACAGGGGAGGGGCGCGCCCCCAGCCC
>JAABUO010001596.1_pt1 | contig 29128 bp, 31 predicted proteins | sample 5559291 | NCBI WGS metagenome assembly JAABUO01 (sample SAMN10711878, study PRJNA513372) | rock metagenome | isolation source: Antarctica rocks | place: Antarctica: Victoria Land, Finger Mt sud | reverse complement strand
TTGGACAAACTAGGCTGTGCTTTTTGGGCTCAGCATGGCTTGCCCCTCATCACGCAATACAAGTGAGTTCTCGCATGTCGTTGTTGAAGGCCTGTCAGAGTGCAGATTGGTTTTGCATCTGCATTTTCCACTTGAGAGTGTGCTTTTAGGTTTTTTGATCATGCCAATAGCGGTGACCTACACTTGCAGGTGTACAGCAATGAGTATCTGGCCTATTTTCGCCACTTCCCCAAGTAGCCAAGATCCACAAGGCAGCTTCATGTGCCGTATCTGTCATGAACATGAACCTTGGGACAGCTGTTCCCGGGACAGGAGAGATGGCAAGGCAACCATGGCAGAGCTGCGCTTGCATGCTGCAAGTCCAGGTCACGTGCAAAAGATGCAGGTTGGTGTGGCAGTGCTGGTGGAAGCTTGCATTGGAGCAGCCAAATTTGCCAGCTCCTGGATCCGCACATATAGCCTAGTGCTGCCATCAACCTACTTCGCAAACGTGTCGCACATGTGAAGCCTCATATAGCCAATAGACTCAACAGCATTTACTCAATGCCATCCTTCTTAGGGCCAACTCAGATCTTGACAAGACGCCTTGCTATCATGCCTTACAAAAGCAGCACACCTGATGAATGTGTTGTCGCAGAGGAGGCGCAAACAAACTGCTCGCTGCTGGATAGAGGGGGGTCTACATGCGCTGACACAAGACCAGCCTACCGTGAAGGCCTACTGTGAAGTCAACACCTGGTTTGGTGGCCACCCTGGCGCAAGACGTAATGGTAACGAACTTGCCAATTTGTTGAGGGACATTCAGGTTGCTGACCAGAGCTTGCAGTCACCTTTTGATAATGAGGAACGAACAAGACTCAGTACATCAGTGCATCATGCTGGACTAGGGCTGACAACATCTGGACATGAAGCAGAAGGTCAGATTACAACAGCCTCCAGCCCAGTGATGATGAGTCTGGCAGTGAAGAGAAGGCTTTACACTTTCCAGCTGAAGCGCTTACAGCTCAGGTATGGTGCAGCATATCATCAAATGTCCCAATTCTGTGCATTGTAACCTCTGTCGTAGTTTCCTAAGAAGGAAATCATCTTTACTGCTGACGGGCTCATCTAATCAGCTGTTTACTCAGCTCTTGGGTATCTGGGCAGTGAGCTGTCCCAGAACGGTGCATAGCGCAGTTGATATTTTGCTGGCAGTTTGCGCATTGCAATGGCACGTGCTCCTGCACTTCTTCTTGTGTCTTGCATCACTCCCACGCAGTGAATTGCTTCACGACTTTCATGCTTTGTACGCACTGCTTGGTCGCTGACTCGCGTCGCGCAGCTTGCTGCTGGCCGTATATCGACTTTCACTGAGGAGCCAGATTGCTGACAGCTGTACCCGATTGTTTAGTCTGTTGCTGTCAACACCAAGCTGAGAGTGAGACTTGCTTTGACAGGCATACCCAACCATGTGTGGCAGCTGCTGGGGCCATCACCCTCTACAGCAATGTTGCTGTGCTGGTCCACTCACATACAGGCCTGCTGTCAGTGATGCAAGTTTCTTGCTTGGGACTTGCCAAGCAAAGCTCTGCAGAGCCGCTGTGCAGCACACTGGGTCTGCTTTTGAGCCCAGGGCCCATACATACTCTTTTGAGGCAGAATGCAGTCTGTATGCGCAGCCAGAAGCGCAACATGCCTCAGATGCACAGCTCTGTCCAGGGGTTGTCGAAGGAACGATGCCAAAGTTGCCATGCAGGCAACCCTCAACTGAAGCACCAGAGGCAGCTGCTCTGATTGTAGCTTGCATGGGCGATGCCATCAAGTCTCGGCCAGCTTTTGCTGAGTTATACAGAAGATCAGACAGCAAGCTTGCATGCATTGGTCACATCAAGCCGTACATGTACATTGGGACAGGCGCTGGCATCAGATCATCCTTCTGCACAGGCGTTAGCTCCCAGGCTGATCCAGCTTGTCTTGCCTGCCTGCAGTTGCAAGCCTTGTTTGGCATTTGGAATGGTATGTTCATGCACGTCTTGCAACAAAAACACTAGTCAGCACTCAGTGCTGTGTTCAGCCATCATGCAAGGTACATTTGGCATCACAGGTGCAATGTCAAGTCTGGGCCAAGTCCGGAGTTCTCATGGCTTGACCGCATCAACTAATTGGCCGTACCTTGTCAGGTCCTTGGCTGCAACAACAAGGACGTAAACAATCAAAACGGCATTGCTCAAAGGGCACTGATGCTCTGCGATCATCGCAGTGCGATGTCACAGGCATGATACGTAATATGCAATATCATGTTGCTTTGGCTATGAATACTAGAGTGTTGAAAAGAACTCAGTTTTCTGGTTCAGCAATCCATCTCATAGCAATCCATGCTCGCAGCATCAGGCATAGAGGCTGTGCGCTCATGTGTCACGCTTTTTGCACCCAATCTTTGCCGTTCAACTAATGCTGTCGGAACAGATATGGATATTCGAAATGTAGTAGTTCACGCTTCTGCATTAATTGCAAGTAGCGTATTGCAGTCAGTGCATCATGCAAACTGGCTAGCAAACCAGACGTGTGGTGCGTGTAGGTGCTTGTTCTGCGGACCTTCGACAAGCTTGTCCTCAACCTTGAGGTTGATCAATCACACTGCTGACATGCTCAGGGATAACAAGGTACACTACAGCTTTCATATCTGCCATCAAGCCCTGCGGGTGCAATGCATGGTGCAGCGACCTCCCATGCCCAAAGCACCAGTTGTTCAGGCACCAGGACCCATGCGCCATTGAGAACACTTGGATTTGACAAAAAACATGGTCCAGTGCATGCAGCGCTGTATAGGCAATTCCGGGAGCATAAAAAGCCTTCAGTAGAGTTCAGAAACAATTAACAGTAGCGAACAAGTCTGTACACATCTGACATTTCGACTCAACGCTGACAGTAGTTGCTAAATACACAGGTGCAGTAAACTCTCTCACAAAACTATGTCACACTACGTCTAGGCATGCACACAAGCTGCTAAACACCATGCATGTGACATTGTATTTGACGTGTTCATTCACCAAATAGAACTTGGCTTGTCAGCAGCAGCCATCTGCCAATTATCAGCTGTGTCCTGCTGGCCTGGTGCTTTGCTTGTACTCCAAATGCTGCTGAACCCTGGCAGGCTGCTAGCTACACCCACATGTGTTTCTTGCTCCATTGCACAGCACTGAGAGGCAGCACTGTTGGCAGCACTAAGGATGTCAGCTGAGGGTGACTGGGAATCAAGCAAAGCATGAAAGGCATCCTGAGTAGCTCTGATTGGCATGCCAGGGAATGGACTGCCCACGCCCTCTTCCAGTAGTGGTGGCAGGCCCCAGCCCCTGGGGCTGTCCACAAACCCTAGCTGTGGCGGCCTGTCCTGAGCTGTGGCCCTGCTGTAAATTGAAGTGCTATTGTGACCACTCAGCAGTGGTTGAGCGTACTCAGCTGGGGTGAAGTGGCAAGGCAGCACTGATGTAGGTGAATGCCTGGGACTGGGCTTGGGGAGTGAAGAAGATGGGCTGGGCAGTGAGTCACCACGATACAGGGGCCTCCCAATAGGAGACGTCCTGTTTAGGAAGGAACTGAAGGAAGAGGAAGAAGAGGAAGAAGCAGAAGTATGACTGGGCCGTGGAGATAGGGCTGAGTCCATCAGTGCAGGTCCTGAGGGCCCTGGCTGCAGGAATTGATAGGGGGAATCTGGAGAGGCATGGCCAATGACATGACTTGTGGGTGCATGCATCTGCCAGCTGACAGGGCACTGATTGGGAAATTGACCTGAACAAGGGCCAAAATTGGCTAATTGGGCATACCCTGTTGGCACAAAGACAGGGGCGTCCACAGACAGCTGGCGGCGGCAATGCACAGCTGGCGCCAGCGGGGAAGAGGAAGGGACGCTGGAGCCTACTGACTCTACAGTGCCCTTCTGCTTGGGTTGGTCTGGTGAGGGGTCCTGTGGAGGGATGGGTAGCTCGTGAATAGCGGGGTCAAACTCGCTGTCAAGGCCCGGAATGAATCTGCGCTTGGCTGGCGGCGCTTTTTTGGCTGCCTTCTTATTGTGTCTGCTGCTCTTCTTCTTAGCACTTGTCTGCTTGGCATGCTTGCTGTCTACGATGCCATCCACAGAAGGGGCAGGAGCCCGCCAAGGGGTCTCTGAGCTGCCAGGGGGGGTACGCAGGTGATCAGAGGGGGTCTGGAAGGGGTTAGAGGTGGCAGACCCTGCCACGCTGCTAGGGGTGCTGGGCTCACTGCTGAAGGCACCATGCACTGCCTCAGCTAGCGAACTACCCCTTGGCCCCTCCATGCTGTGCACGCCATGATTCGAATTTTGAAAATTCAAATCATGGCCATGGTTTGCCGCCTCTGTGCTGATGTCACTTCTGCTCCTGCCCAGACCCTGATGCAAGCTGCTGCCAGACTCAAAGTTTTGGCTGCGGCGAGCCGACCTCGCCCTTTCAGGCTTGTCTGCCTTGTCTGGGCGGGAATGCTGCCTGACTTGTGTCCCGATGGCTTCGCTGTGGCTGCTGGAAGCAGAGGGACTGGAGGGAATGGCAGGCTCTGAGGCTTTGGACCTGTGCTGGCTGTGCTTGACCGTCACAGCAGGGCTGTGCTGCTGAGTGTGTAGCAGCGGCGACAGCTGTGTCTGTCTCAAGTCAGAGTGCAACAAAGCCTCCTGCTGCCTTTGCAGCTGCTGCTGCTGCTGTTGCTGCTGCTGCTGCTGCTGCTGCTGCTGCTGCTGCTGCTGCTGATGCTGCTGCTGCTGGAGCTTTTCAAAGTGCCGCTGGCGCTGGGTGGCAATGTTGTTCTGGATGTGGCGCCGCGTGCTTTGGCGGCGGCGATAGAAAGTTGCAGCCAAGAGCAAGCCTGATGCACATAAGGCGCCAAGGACCAGCAGAGCCACCACCTCAAGGACCACCTCGCCTGCACAATGAGCTGTGAGTTGTTCATTGTTTCATAATTTGAATATGTGTCTTCCCATAGACAAGCTGAGTAGCTCCCTGTATGAGAAGTCATTGCTGAGCGTTGCAACAGGCAAGCAGAATTGGAGTAGGCATGTACAAGCTGGACTTCAAAACCACCATGCACTTACATTTTGCCTCAAGCGGAAGCCAATACATGTTGAGGGTGCATTGACCTATGGCTTGCAATGGGAGCGTGAGTTTACATGAGCAGCAAGGCCAATTACAGCTATGCAGCAGAGCTTCTGTGTATGCAGTCGAGTCACAGACATGAAGACCCTAGTGGGACAATGGTGGGGCACGATGAAACACAATGAGGCACAGGTAAGGCATGGTGACACGTGGTGAAACACAGTGAGGTGATGGTGAGACATGGTACGGCAATGGTGAAATACAATGAGGCGGTGGTGAAACACAGTGAGGTGATGGTGAGACATGGTAAGGCAATGGTGACACACAGTGAGGCGGTGGTGAGACATGGTACGGCCATGATGAGGTAGGCAAAGTGTGACTCACGGTGGGATTTATGAAGGTGTGGCACAAGGCAGCTCCTGCAGGCCTGGCCCCCAATCTGAGCTTCATTCTCCAGCTGCTGTTGCACCTGCGTAATCAGAAGCCCCTGCTCAGGTCCTCTTTACTTCTATTTGATGCAAAGTTTGGAATTTATTATGGCAGACTTGTCGTTGCTGCCATGCACAATGCGCTTGCTGCAACACATGGTCCAGCAACCACTACACACCATCAGGTGAAGCATTTTGCGCTCGATGGATGATACATACAACCACAGGAATACAAACTGCATGCCCTTGCCTTCTGCCGACGCTGGCCGTCTTGGTGACAGCTGTTGCAGTATGTGCCTTACTCAACGCGCAACTGCAGAAGCAGTTGGGACTCACCACTTGGGTGTCATGCATGAGGTGTTCCCATATCCGGTGCAGACCCAGCAGCCACCCCTCACACCCCCACAGCATACTTCTGACAGACCACTCCTGTGTCACTGAAAATGAAGCATCGTTCTGATCGGTTGCAGGACCTAATGCACCTGGCAGCAGATGCTGCTGATGTTCAGCTGTCTGAGTTGAGTGGCTCAGACCCATGCTGGTGGCAGCTGCTTGCACTCCTTGCTGAGCGTAAGGAGGATGCCACTGCTGATGCTGAGCTGCTGCGTGCTGAGGCTGCTGCAGCGCAGTTGCTGTCTTGGTTATGGTGGTGGGTGCGTCTAGGGTGCAGGGCGAGTTGTCACTGCTGAGGCCTAGAACTGAGCAGGCCTGAGAATGCTGATGCAGTGCCTGCCAGCTGTTCTGAAGATTCTCTAGGAGACTGTCAACCTCCTTGCACATGGCCAGATTCTGCCTTTCTTGCAGAGTGACTGTTGCCAGTGATGTGTCGCTGGCTGTCACAGGGGCGCACTGAGGCCACAGCTCTGCGATTGCAAATAATCATTTTCGGCCCTTGTTTCAATGGAAATGTTTGTTATTGCTACAAGGAAAAGCAAGGAGGAGCGCAAACCCATTTACATGCAGTGGCTGATGCAAGCAGTGTAACCATACCTTGCTGCAGTCGCTGCATTTGCTCTGTTTGCTTCAGCATGTCCCTGGGCAATTGTTGCGCCTGTAGCATGACAGCAAAAGTATCAGAACCCAGATACTGGGGAGGAGGAGATCTGGAACAGTCCAGCAATACATTCTGGGAACACCTGTGCACCAGCTGTAAAGCCATGTGCATGCAGGCTCACCTGGTTTGGCAACAGCCAGCTTGCTGGTGCACAGCCAGCAACTGCACGTGCTCCTGACAGGATAACGGTCAGCAGACCTGCACCAACGCAACATGTTCACAGAATGTCGAGTAAACGATTTTACTAGTGACGCAACGTGACTTGTGGGATAATAGGCAGGCTAAGGCTCACGGTAGCTACCTGTCCACAATAACCACATGCACATAGTTGCTGAAGGCTAGAGACGGCTGCAGCGCCTGTTCAGCACAGTGCTCTGGTCAGCTGGAGTCTGTTGACCTGCGGGCAAGCCAACAGCGCTAGGTCTGATTTGAGTCAGCTGCTTGTACACCACGTGAAGCAGACATGTCCCGTTAGCGGTGACGGTCTGCGGAGCCTCAAGGGCCGGATACGAGTGCGTGAATGTGTTGCATGGGAGACACGGACGCACCGCACCTGCTGCGGTTTGCGTTGCAGACACTTCACGAGCTCCGCCACCGTTATGGCTGGTGCCCACGAGACCAGCTGCCGGGCCTTACGATCAATCTCAAAGACTTGTGCAGGTCCAGCTGGCTGCAACCTGACTCGGGAGGACGCAAATGCGCCGCTGAGAGACCGACGCAATGCCTGACAGGTTTGCGCTGTTATGTTGCGGTCCCGTCTCCCCGTGACCGCGCCGTTCAACCACTGACTGACTGACTCGGATCAACTCCGGATCAGGGTGGGGTGTTGCTATTTCTGCTGGGGTCGGCCCCTTGTGAGGGGCTTAGTCAACCCTTACAGCCCATTCACACATGCTTAACCTTCATGTTTGGACAATCCACAGCACAAACACAATGCCTTCATGCTTCTCCCTGAAGACGTCAATGCGTTTCTTGCTCTGGCTGCTAAAGAGCGCCCTGCTGCTGCTGCGCATGCAACACTCGCATTGAAATTGTGCTTTGCAAATCCAGCATGCATCGACGTTCCCCAGCAATGCCGTTCAGTGATGCTTCTGCAAAGCAGGTCAACATTGATTCATCTGAGCACACGGCTGGATGTGATAAGTCAAAGCATGATTTGCTTGATTGCCCTCGTTATAGCATCTGGAGAAGCAGGTGCTCACATGGCCATGGGCATCAAACATTAAATTGGACCATACAGTGGCCATGTCAAGCTAGACAACATCAACTTCTGCTCAAACATGCAACACACGCACAGTCTGTGTCTGCAACTACAGAGTCTTGTTTTCGCGTCGAGGCTTGCAGGATATCTACTTGGACATGCCGTGATGACTGCCTACAGGCTTGCATCCACATGGACATGCCATGATGACTGGACAGGCTAGGATCACTCGTTTTGACCCTGTGACATAGCTTTTCCTTGGCTGAAACAGACCCAGCAAATCGCTTATTTGAAAAGGACATCCAAGAGAAAGCTTTGCAGTGTTGTCACAGGGCAAGATTTGGGCAACAGTGCGCACAACACAGCATTTGCTAGCAAACAGCCTGGCCAGCACTTCAACATTGCATTACAACAACGCAGTCTGCCTGCAATTTTGGTGCTGCCAGCAAAGATCACTTTCACACAGGAGATTACTGTCAGGTGGGCATGATGCTGCCCTGCAGGCAGACTGCCTTGCTGGCAGTACCAACAGTGCAGCGGAGTAGTACTCAAAACATTGACAAGGCAAAATGGTAAGAAAAATGTGATCAGCTGAAAGTCTGCAAGGGCTTTCAAAAGCCCTAAACATCAGCCTGCTGACAAAGCTCACTAATGCGCCATCAACATCAAGTGCCATATACATTAACATTAGCTGAATGCAACCACCATTAGCCACAGCCTCGTATTGCTTCTATCAAATCAGGCTGATATCCTCGTGGCTGCTGCGCATTGCCCTGCATAGATTGCAAAGACAGGATGTCACTGACATGCCATGTTGCTGGCTCACGATGTCACAATGCATGACATCACTTTTGCTGCCATATAGACGATACTGACCTGTGTCAATTGGATTGGGCAGTTTTGGAGTTGGAATAGACTTAGATGCAATGCTCGGACCGTTTGCTGGGACATGATCTCAACACATGATACCATTGGTTTGGCAAAGTGCCAGTGCCGTTTGAAGTCAACATACAAAAGTGAACTTCGGCAGTTGACTTGCATCATCACAATGCCTGCCCAGCATGAAATTGCAGCTTGAGTAGAAGCTTGCAGAGAGAGAGAGAAGGCTTAGAATGCTTTAGCCAGGCGACAAGTCTGATCACATATAGCAGAAGACAAAGGTCAAATCTGGAGGAGATCAAAGACTTGCTGACCTGTGTAGCTGTTTGTTTGTCTGACCAATCTACGACAAAGCCAGCATGAGGAATGTTGTTGTAAACATGGTGTTTGACAGGCAGCTTGCATTCCTGAAGAACCTGGTAGAACTCTTTGCTTTGCTGCCTGTATGACAAAGAAAAACGTATCAACATGGCTCGACACGGAAAGCTGCAAGAGCAAAACGATACTGAGCACACTCACCATGGCACAATTATGTCAGCTGTGCTGCTCATGAGAGTGACAGGTGGCAGCATGCCAGCTTCCTCAAGGCTCATATGCACTTCATCATCTTGTGCTGCAGCTGATCTTGATGCTGAGGCTGCCATACCAGATGCCAGATCCTCCTGCTGTGAAGAAGACGAAGCCTGGTGCCGTACAGAAGGAGACAGCCGCTGCTCTGACTGCGGGGAAGCTGGCTGCTGAGGCTGCGAGGAAGAAGTGCAAAGCTGTGGAGGGAAGGAAGCAGAAGGTGGCATCAGTGTGGAAGAAGAAGGCTTGGCTTCTGCTGAAGGGGTGGTTGAAGCATTGGCCTGGGAGGCAGCCACAGCTTGTGACTCTTCAGCGGTGGATGTGGAGGGAGCCATCATGAAACCTGGCAGCTTGCTTTGCACTGCCCTGCCCAGTGATGCCAACCTGCCCTGCCAAAGCCTGCCCACAGCATCAACTGCATGCATTAGCTAATGACCAGACAGGGTTCTTTGCACGATGTGCTTCTACTAATATGACGTTTTGTTGCCTTGATTACAATGTCTGTTCTGGACGGAATGCTGTGCGATTCATGGAGTGGCCCTAGCTGGCCCCTACGCCCATGTACCATCTTTGAATGAGTTTATTCTGAACTTTGTTCTGAACTTTGTGAAAAGGAGCTACATTCCTATCACAAATAAAGTTGAGTACGGCCTACCTGCCTCTAGGGGTAACTTCCACCATGCCACCATGTGCCTGATCAGGCACCTGCATGGTTGCCTTACGGCCACAGGCCGCATTCAAAATGAGGGCGGGTGACTGGGACTGAAACTTGTGGCGGCCGCCCATTGCCCTTTTCATGGTGGACAGCTCAGCAACGCCTCGCCCAAACTCATACTGGTAGTGCGTTTCTATGTCATACACAGCTGCTATACCTGCAGACATGCCAGCAGCATCACCAACAGCAAGCGTCTACTGTCATGTGGCCAAGCATCAAGATAGGGTAGAGATGCGCTAATGCCTGGGTACCCTTTGCGTGCACTGCTGCTCAGCCAGTCATAGAGACCCCATCACTGTGATGAGGGCATCTAGCAGTAACCTTGCTCTTGACCTCGAGCTTTCTACTGCCAGCTTGTCAAACCCAACAGCAATAGCACCCCCACTGAATTTTGGAGTAGCCTCCACATGTTGTACATTGTCATGTAGCTACCAAAAGTTGGCGGAATAGTTTGCATGATGTGTTGTGTCCCAGCACTCTCATTTCAAGACTTGCATCACCTTCAGCAAGGACAAAAAAACTGGTATGTGTGTGCCTCGTGAGCAAGCATCTGATTAGACAATGATCTGGTTACAGACGTATGCACAGTAGCACGACAAAAGCTGACAATTTAGATATTTTGTAACTGACAGTTAGCGCATGTGAACAACTGCATATGACTGTTGGAGGTCAATGACAGATGTGTCTCAGCTGTAAAAACAGCTACAAAGTGCACAATGAAAGCTGGCATGGCGACATTGGAGCTGCATGTTGCAACCTCCACCTTATTTTAGCAGAAGGCGTATAGCCTGTGCGCACCCCCTACCTTCACTGCTGTTGGCTTTGCAAAATTGAGTTGAGCGCAATGAACACACTGAAACGTTTCATTGGTAGGCAGTCATGGTTTCCAAGAGCCTGCCAGTTGACTGATGTCCAAAAGGGAGGCTACCTATAAACCGAGCAGGCATGCGCTCCCGTGCAGGCACCGAGTCCTGTTGGTGGCCATTAGATCTCCTCCCAAGTTTTGTGTGCTTGCTGAGGGCCTTTGCCCTGTGCAGGAGGGCCATGGCACACATCTGCCCTCCTGCTGAATGCCCCAATAGGCTGACCTGAACAGGCACTCTGACATTGTCAATTTTCACAGACCATACATCCACAACGCTGATTTTTCATCAGAGTCAATTGAATGAGTGTACCACACTTTGCACAATGGCTGCCTGATGGTGTGTGCAGCCATTGTGCAACTGCCATACTTATGTGCAACATAGCAAGTTCATGTCTGAGTTGGCCCTGCAACTGTATTGCATATGCATGAGATAACCTTCAGCAGCGCCAGCAAGACGCTTGACCGCGTGAGAGAACTTAAGCTTAAAGCTGACCGCGTGAATGAGGCAGGCTTGGCTTCCCTACCTCAACGTCGTGAGCCTTGCGTCAATAGACACAATCATGACACATGCTTGCTGCACCTGATTTGGGTTGCCGCCATGCTTGCTGATGTTGTTGAAAGTCCAGGTCAGCGCTTGAGACAACTCATCAACCATTTGAGGTGCAAGAGCATCTGGGTACAGGCTGTATTGGATGACACAGGTCAGTATGCCTGCCTTGGCCAGCTGAGAAGCCATTGGCGCATAATGCCATTTGGACCCTGCACACCCCACAAATTTGGTCATAAGTGAGCAACATGTCCTGCAAAATGTCAAATGTGTGTGTTGAGATGGGCGTTAGTATGTATCGTTTGTGTCGCGCTGGCCCCTAGGCAATATGCAAGGCACAGAAGAGCTATGGAGGCGCACCTGTGGCCCAAACTCCCCCATGACAGAACAGCGCCACAGGGAACTGCTCCTGGGCTGAGTCTGAGTTTCCAGAGTGAGCATTAGCAGAGCCTCTCATGCTCCTGTTTGCTGAGTCTGTGTCTGGTAGATTCTGCCAGCTGCTTTTTGGATGACTGGGTTGCGAGGGAGCTGCCTGTTGGCTGGGTATGTATATGTCCATGACTGTGCGCGGCCTGTTGCTGTATGCAATATCTTTGCAAATGGAGATCGATGGTGTGTGCAGACTTTGTTTGGTTTGAGGCAGGGACTGGTGTATTCGCATAGCTCTCACTCCTGTCAACACAGCTTCAATTGTTTTCGCTATGCTATGTGTGCTAGCTTTCATGCGCAATGTGTTGGGGTATTGCACAATGCAAGTGATGGTGTTGCACGGAGTGCTGTTGCTGAACCTGGGAGAAAACGAGCAGTCAGCACACAGCTGCTTGAGGATATAGGACCTTGCGCTCAGCCTCCAGAGTAGCCTGGCCACTCTAGATCAACACCGTGTGCCTGACGCAATTTACCGTATGGGACGATGGCCAGGCTACCGAGTAGCTCTGTGGCGAAAATGTGAGTGATGCGGAGCAACCTCACAACTTTTGCTCTAGATCCGGAGATTGTAGCTAGCTCTATCTACACCATCATCACACCGTTTGCACTTTCCGTGCATTGAAATTTACTTACACGAGCATGAACTTTAGCGGCAGCGACTTGCCTGTGCACCCTTGATCGCCTCAACTATACTACCCATATCGGATTTGAGTTCACGCACCGGTCGCTTTGTAAGATGTATAACAGCAGCCAAAATTGACTAGGGTATTGTCCCTCGTATTTAACATTCAGACGCGCAACGCAATCAATTCAACCTCGGACCGAGGTCCTCGGTCAACTGTAATTTCGTGCTAGCGTTACTGCCGGAGCAGGGTGATCTTGGGGGGGTTGCCGCCGTCCGTCAGTCGTCCGTCAGTCGTTCAACAGCAAGGAAAGTGACGCTGTTCAAAATTGCTGCTCTCTCTCTGCTTTTGGTGAAGCAGGGTGGCAGGATAGTAAACCACCATCAGTCACAGCAGCAGCAGCTTAGGAGTTGCATGTAGTCGCGATCAATGACTTACAGCTTTGCACAGTGTGCAGACTCTGCAGTCCTGTAGCCACAGCAGGCGTTGTGAACTTACAAGTTCATGAACGGGTTCCTGCATCTTGCGATCATCTTCTGCTGTGTGTTATCTCTACAAATTCAGCCGACAGGCAAGTAATAGATCGAGTTCTAGGGGGTATGCAACGCCATATTGCAGTTCTTGCGAGCATTCTTCAAAGGTAGGCTCTGAGTCTACCGAGCAAGAGCTCTTTTAGTCAAATACACCACGGGTGGACGCGAGCAGACGGACATTCCTGACCAACGTGCAGCCCTGATGTCCTTATTCAACAGCACTGGGGGCCCAGACTGGGCTTGGACTGATGACGAGACTCTGCACCCCCTATTTTCAATCTGATAGCAGATGTTGAGGACTATGGGGAGAGCTTGTCAAGTGACAGCAGTCTAAACTCCACTAGCATTCTGGCCTCCAGCGACCTTGTTGACTTGGTGGCTCTGCCGTCGCTATCATACTGCAACAGTCGCTCAGCTTTGGTCAGCTTTTGCTGAAGCATGATTGGGGTGAAACTGAGCAATCCTACTGCCAGTGGCATGGCATCACCTGCTGTAAGACAGCGGTATGCCTATGCCCTTCCAGCTGTATGTTTGCTTAGCATGTGTTCCTTGCAAAAAGGGCTCAGTTCACAGGCTACATGAGTTGTGTACCTATGTCCATGACAAATACACACAGAACAAGCAATTGCACTAGTTGCATATCTGACTTGTCACATGCCATCACCCTTCTTACTATTTGAGCGCGGTGTATTGCAACCATGTGCAGTACTGAGGCGTGATGTGTAGCAAGAATCTGCACTTTAACTACTGTGACTCAACTTCAGCCTGGGATGTGCCTGCACAGGGTGGTCAGCTCAGCCAGTACTGCACAGCTCCGCAGTCTGTAGCGCAAATCTACCTTCCAGGCAAGTACTCAACACCTGACAATGCGTGCTTTGATCAACAATGTGTCAGTGCATATTGTAATGATGGTGCTAGGTGTACAAAACTTGTTCTTCGAATGGCATCCTGTAAGGTCCACGCTGCAAGCTTCCATGCACTCGACAGGTTTGACTTAAGGTGCGGAGTAGGCTGATTTGATGTGGAGTAGTTTGATGTGATGGTCATGCCCGACAGGATCACTGTCCACTGATTATCTTGACGGATTGAGCCATCTGTGCTGCAGCTGGGCTCAAACATCATGGGAGCGCCTAGTCATGCACCTGATGTATGGTCTGTTCTGCAGACATGAACATGTCTCGCAGCATTCCAAGCGGTGTCTTTGGGGCTTTACCAGACCTGCAAAACCTGGTTCTGAACGACAACCTGGTAAGCTCTTTGCGTTTACACCATTGCATGCAGCTGTTGGATGTGCTATCACCACAGCTCTTCTCAACCAAAGACCACAGCAGCTTTCAGGGCAGGAATGACATTGTAGTGTCTGATTTACAATGTCTGAACATCACACGTCCCTACTGGGACGCCCAGAACAAGCCAGCCTGGCGAGATAAGACATGTGCCACACACACCTAGCCATTGCTGCAAAGTGTGACTATTGACATTCTTTTTGTTTCTATTCTTACAAGCCCGATGCATGCCTGCAGGATCTGCTGCAGCAGAGCGTGCCAGCTGCACAGGTAGCCTTGTTGCAGTTCCAGTCATGTGTGAGGACCACGCTGCTGCTCAGTAATGGCTGTGAGTGCCAGGAGAAGGTACTCCTGCTCTTCTTCATGCATCTGCAGCCTACCCAGTATGTCTGCTCCCTCCTGTTGCTGTTTGCATCACGATGGTTTTGTTTGTGTCGAGGTGCAAAACACTCTGCACTTTCTCAAGGAACAAGAGATGTCAACGCGATCTGCTGGCTGAAGACGCTTGATTGTCCTGGTTGGGCATTGGCAAGCTCTTTCCCCTTCCATGGCCAAGCTGACTTCACCTGATCTTTTCATTTTGTTGGTGATTGCGACTTCTTGGGTCAGTGGTTGCAGCAGTTGATGTGCAATGTCTGTGAAAATACCATGAGAAATGTTGTGGAGAGTCTGTGAGGGATGTCTCTGGAATTTCTTTAGGATTATTCTTGTTTTCCATTTAGTACCTTACAGTATGGGGTGTGTGGAACCAGTTGTGATTCATCAGACATCCTGGCTTGAAAGCACATGTGAATGTGATGTGCACATTTAGGGTTTACGTTTATGACATCCTGGCTTGAAAGCACACGTACATGTGATGCGCACAGTTAGGTTCACGGTTATGACATCCTGGCTTGAAAGCACAGGTGTATGCGGTATTCCCTTTTGCTACTCAGGCACTTCTGGGGGACAGTGGTGTGGGTAATTTGTGGCATCTTTGACTGGGGAATGCATTTGTGACCTCTGCCATGACTGTGGCTTCTGCTCTAACTGCTGAGGATGCTGCTGAGAATGGTTCTTAGACTGCTACTGACTCCTGCTCAGACTGACTCAAGGGGATGTTGATGAGGCTGTTCTAGCTGCTGCTGGACCTCAGTGGACCTCAGCTGAGGAATTGTGCTGCTGCAAATACATCAGTAGACTCGTTTTGAAAAATGCTGCTCTGAAGGGGCAACACTGCTCATGACAGAGGACTTCTGCTTTCACTGGTGCTCTGACTGATGGGGATTGATGCATACTGCCCCTCGTTTTGGGTGCATTGCTGCACCATGTCAGAGCGCTTACACTGGGTATGCTGATGTGCGCCATTTCTGTGCTATGCAAACTGCATGAATCAAGTTTTTCCTGCCCACCTGTGTCTCCCACCATGCCCTGATTCTGCACTTCATTGGATGTGCGCTGCACAACACGTTCGCCAGATGACTGTGAATCGCCGGGCACCCATAGAATGTCCAAAACCAAAATTCCAAGTATTTACATTGTAATACTGCAGCCCAACTGAAATGTGCTGGCAGTCAACCTGTCTAGGGTATCTGCAATTCATCCGTGCACCGGCACTGCGCCAGTTATGCTTCTTCTATATGCTCTGGATCACCTCGCATACATTTTTGGCCCACAGTAAGCGGGCTTGCAGTGCATCCGCCTGGCAGGCTTGCTTGGGCTTGTAGGCATTTGCAGGTTGGCTTGCTGTGCAGGGTGCTCATTTATACTGGCACTGTGCTTGTCAAGTGTATTGGATTGTACATGTGGGTGAATGCTGTTTGCCAACCATAAGCAAATGTGCAGGACGGTCTGTTCATGATAGCATTTTCGTCCGCAAGAGGTGCGGTGGAATGGGCGCTGCTGCTGCAGCTGGCTCTGCTCAGGTGGGTCCCCAAAATGCATCTGCAGTTTGGATTTTGCCAGCACATGATGATACTTTTCTTTACTGCAGCAAGCGGAATTGAATCCTCTGCTGAACTTTGGCTGTTGCGACCCAAAGCACGTCTGGGAGCACTGCTGTCATGAATAGTGCACACACTTCTGCCCACATCTGCCGTATGTTGCATGGCTGCATAGCTCCATACTGCATGACACGGTCTCAACTGAGCTTCATTGCTTCATGACGCTGTGGTGCTTCATGAGTCGAATTAGTAGGCCTTACAGGGATGCACAAGACAGGCTGCTCTGGAGAGACAAGACTTGTCCTGCACGTACCTAGCTCATCATGAGCTGGAAATCGTTTTAAGCATTATTGCTAGTCATTATTATCAGCGCAGGGTGCAGTGGAGCTCTGAACTGGAGCAATATTCTTTCACTGCTGAAGTCAGATCCTCGCAGGGGCAAGTGCTATTCAAAGGGTTTGCTGCAAGGTGATCTCCATTACATCTGCACTATACTTAGAGCGGCAGTCCTCAGGATTACACGCCCAGACTGCTATCATTACACCTAGCACTGACACTTTGCCTGTCAGGCCTTGTGCATCTTGTGAGCATTGTGTGCTGTTGTCTGCCTGTTAGGCTGCTGGCCGTCATGTCTGTGCGCATGCCATGTCTGAGCACAAGCAGCAGGGCCTTGATGGCATGACCATGATCAACAGCAGCAGCACAACATTGGCGTTCAGCATGTCAAAAGTGTACCCGTTGTAGAATGGCATGTTGAGGCTATGCCTGCAGGTGGCTCTGGTGCATGGCAGCCTAGAAAAAGTGTGCCCTCACTCCTCAACAGGTACAGCCAGCCATGTTCCTGACTGCAACATGCAGCTCAAGAGGGTGAAGAGCTTGCCGCTGTGCCTTTCTGAAGTGCCAAGCTTGTTGTGATATTTTTTGTTTTTGATTTAGTCATGATTGGCCTATCGTACATGGCATACCCCAATGGTTGCCGGCACAAATTTATATTCCTGCCAAGGCTAAGGCCCTACCCCATGAGGGGGCATCGGCTCTTGTGAGCTTGTTGTGATGCGTATGTTGAGCTCAGTGAGGTGAACAGCTTGTGTCCCAGCAGGGAGGGCCGGCTACTTGGGTTCAGCCGTGAACAGAGCTGCACGCCTTCTATGCCCTGCCAAGCCAGGCCAGATTCTGGCAGAAGCACCTGTAATGGAGTCAGTCTTAATGCAATGGCTCAGTGCTGGCAGACAGATGCCACTTGATACAGTCAAAGCCAGGGGGTCCGCGTTTCTGGATTCTGGGGCTCCTTTTAGCCCTGCCGCATCCCCAGATGCATCTGTGAACATGTCCAGGAACAAGAGCGCACCCAACGTGATGCTGCGTCTCAAGTCTGGGAAGGCTGAGTTGCAGCGGCTGTCTAGCAATGCTGCTGTGGCAAGCGACAGCATGGAAGCAGGCAGCCTCAGTCATACAATGCTTTTGCCCACGCTGCAAACTCCACCTGGCATGGGCAGAACTGTCAGTAAGCAAGGAGTGCATTTTGCAGCAGGGGTTGCTCAAGCCAGCAAGAGCCCCATGGGTCTCCCCTGGGGCGGCAAGGCACCCCCTCGCAAGTCTGTGGATGGGGTTGACTATGATGATGATGAACTTGAAACCCTAGAGGCTTCAGAGTCCTGCTGCCAGCCCTTTGCAGCAGACAGTCCTCTGGCAGTCAGCAACTGCCACATGCTGCAGTTCCTGGCTGACCTTGATCCCCAACATGCCAGGAGGGATGCCGGGCTGGTGAAACAAACATCCATGGGATCAGGCAACAGTGGGGCTACACAGGGGTCGGCGCAGAGCCCACCTAAAGCCAGCAGCAGGTTCGCTGATGTTGTTGCCAGGGCAGTTGGTGACCAGAAAGCAGGAGGTGAAAGCAGCACAGGGCAGATTTGTGTGGAGGCCAGATCAGCAGACCCCCGTCAGAAAGGTTTGTTGTGACATTGATACTTTGCAAAGGCTGCTGCTGCTATTTGTAATGCGTGGCTTCTGTTGCACTTGCTGAGTCAATACCCCTGCCCTTCACCTCATCCATGCCACTGCCACTCCAACCCCTCCCCCCCCTCCCCCCCCCCCGCCCAATCCCTCCTTCCCCAACCTCCACCGCATTGCAGCCCATCTTCACAATTGCATCCCCTTCTGCCTTGCTTGCCATTCCAGTTGGTGTCTCTGAGATCCACCATTGCCCTCACCAACCAGCTGTGACCAACTGCAAGCTGTATGCAGAAGCAAGATGACCAGTGTGGACACCCAGCTCAGCCCTGGGCAAGCCCTTCCCCACAAGGCAGCTGCCTATCGAGGTGTGGGGCATTGGTGCCTTCAAATTCAAGGGCATTGCCGGCACCTCCAAGGTCAGCCTGCACAACACAGTCAGGCGTTTGACATTTGTCTCAACCAGATTCCTGGACATATGACTGACCACGCCACCATCCTTGCATTCATGAGTTAGCAAAACTTCTCACTTGTCATGTCTGCCGTCGTGCCTGATCAAGCTCCTTGCTGGCAAAGTTAGGCTCACTCTTGTTGCATTGGTGGGTGGCTACACACACATGAGCTACTCATCTCAGGTAGTGTTGCTCGGCATCAAGCTGGTCTTGTTGAAGTCACCCACTGAGTGACTCAGTGGATGCGAGCGCAGGTGATGGAAGTACAAATTGCAGATTTGGCGGAGCGCATGACCCACGCTGGAGCCTGGCAAGGCAGTGTGTGTCACGGCAGCACAGTACTGCCGCTGCAGCCTGAAGATCCAGCTCATGGATGTGTTAGGCCTGCAGCTAGCCCTGTAGACAAATGCACACAGTTGTTTTCAGTCCCCTCAGTTTTGCCGTCTGCTGTTGCATTGTCAACATGAGGGAGAAACATATTCTATCCATCATCACTGAGTCTTTGACACAGGGCAAGCAAGACCATGCGAGATCTGGTGTGGAGAGGCTCTTGTGATGCTTGTGTTGGAACGTAGTGCTGCATTTTTTTCCAGATTTGGAAGTACAAGATGGTTGATACTGCATGCGACACATCAGCAGTCAGTGTAGCCAATGTGTGACTCAGGCTCCAGAGGGTCCTTTGGGCCGCTGCGCCATACATCAATATAGAAGTTTGTGAATTATTTTCTCTTTCTTTGCTTGTGTTTCGTTGTTTTGTTAGCATTTATGCTTACTTTTTCTGTCGATTCCTGTCGAAACTTATTTGTCAGTTGTATGTCAATTACATTTTTTATTATTTTATCTAGGCCTGCATTTTACAATACGGGCAAGTGGCCGCTTGACCATTGCTTCAAACTTTCATGATGTATATAAAACAGTTGGACGGCCATCAAGGCAGAACGCACTCTCTGTTCGTGAACGTTTGAACTTGCTGCAATACAAGCCAAATTGAACCGGATCCAGTCAATACATGAATAGTTCATTTTATTCATATTGAATAAAATGAACTACCTCAGTTGGAACAATTGCCAGAATGCATCAGCTGACGTACTATGCAAGAGCTGACACAGGTGCTGCGCTGTGTGTAAGTACCGGCAAGAATGATAACCTATGACAAACACTGACCAAGCCATCAATGTGAGATGCACGTTTCTTTCAATGGCTGGCAACTGATAGTATGCCTAGAGGAATGCCATGTGATCCCACCAGCTACTGGCTCATCTTTTGAGGAAATTGAGCTTTGTCAGAGCTATGTAAGTGACCGCCCAACAGATCCCAGTCCACACCAACAGAATGACAACAATCCAGCCCAACATTCCACGACTGCAATCACCACATATGCGCTTCAGACTTGCTGTGTACAACTGGAAACAAATCAGCGCCTCAGATGTGACAATAAACAGCCATTATGTCTGTGCAGATTGCCATGCATGTAAGTCACCGAATACTATTTGTGCTGCAAGCCTGTTCAGCCCTGGTTGATGACAGGCACAGCACCTCAGATGGGGTTGGGTGGTCAGATTTGCTTACTGGTAGCCAAACAGCATTTCCACAGCTTCATAGACCGGCACTTGCTGTTGGTTGGTGAGGGTGACAAGCGCATCCAAGTTGTCAACCTGACTTTCAATCAGTCCGTACACTGTCCAAAAGATAGGGTTCAGGTAAGGAAGCCACACCCTGCAAGAGACATCTGATCACGTCTCTTGGCTTGCAGGTTCCACAGTTTTGCTGTTGCATTGACGCAGCTGCGTGCAAGAAATGCACGTGCAACGCTACATTGCTCCAGGTGCAACGGACAGCTGGTCCGAGTGTGTCGTTGAACTGATTCTTGTCTTGCATCAAGAGAGACAGACTCAGCATAAGTTGACGTAGTGATGTTTCTGCTCAGGCACAAATCTGCAGCAGTTGAGCCAACTGCAAGCTTCTTTGCAGATGATGCTGCCAGACAGAGAGGCAGCCCTGACAACTGAAGACATGCAGTTGAGTCAAAGCAATGCAGCAGTCATGAGAAAGAGCCAGACAAACAGCCTTTGAACCATGAGTCAGATGTAAGTTCCGACATCAGAGGTGATAACAAGTCGAAGAAGATGAAGAGAGGGGCTCACCACCAGCCGGGCATGTTGGGTTGTGTGATCACAAAGCCGGCGAAGAGGTGGAAGACGGTGACCATATAGGAGGTGCACACTGCCGCAATCTTTAGGTTCGGAGTCAGAGCAACAGCTATCATCCCTGCAAGACACATGTGATGCAGAAGACAGCAGTAGAAAGCAGTCATACCTGGCCTGCGATGTGTCAGTGCTGGTTGTCAAACACCAAGTCTGTCGTGTTGGAAAGATATCGCAATTGATCACTGAGCAAGGCGCATTGTGCTCAACATCCAGAAACACTGAGCAGAACTTGAGGCAGTGCATAATCATGTGCATGCTTGGTCATATGTGATGGGTGACAGCCGCAGATGAACAATGTGGCTGCCTGCCGCGTCATGCCAGCATGCAGCCATCCATGGACTGCTTCATTGCGCAAAGACTTTCGACCATGCGCTTTGCTGGAAAGGTGTGGTGGAAAGGGCCGATGTGAACTCAAATTCTGATGTTTGCACATTGGCAAGGGGCGCCTACCAAAGAAGGTGAAGTAGACCAGGGTCACAAAGGTATATAGCATGAACCAGAAGAATTTGCCTGCAAGCAGAAGTTAGTTTTATTAGTATTATTATTGATATAGCATGATATAACTTAGTTACATCATTAATTTCCAGCACTTGACGCAATCAGACAATCGTGTGGCAGACAGGACTGTGCCACTCTGAAGCAACACAATAGAGCCCACACCAAGCATCACATATGCATGCTGTGCATTGCATGGACATCATTCGTGAGGAGCATCACACTCTGCACGAACGTCTGTGTACAAACAGCTAGGCTAGCACATATGCATCTTCTGCAGTTGCCACGCGTTGTTTGTGTGCTGACAGTCTGTGGATGACAAGCACTGGTCTTGTGATACAGCATCATTGGTGTTTGCAGCAGCACGTACATTTTGGACCTGATTACACTGAGACTTACCTGCATCTATTTGAAACCAGCACATCCAATAGACGATCATGACAAATAACAAACACTGCAGTGTGATATAGCAGATCTCCACGCATCCCTGCGCAGTACACAGCTAATCAGTCAGTCTACAGACGTAGTAGACTACACAGCTAGTCAGTCAGTCTACAGCTGTGGTAGACTACACAGCTTTGCGTCAGTCTTCTTGCAGGCTCCAGCCCTGAAGAGGTTGTAATGCAGCATTGACAGACAGACATCGCGAAATTGCAGCAGCCCACGCGTGTCCAAACCAGTTTACAATCAGTTATGTGGGGAAATATACACAAACTGCCAGCCCCATGTCATGTGACTGCATGCACTTACACAAAGCTTGCAGTGGCAAAGAAGCACATGAGTACCCAAGCAAAGATACAAAAGCAAGCCTCCCAGCAAAAGTCCTTCTTCAAAAAGGACAAACAGGCAGAATTTCAAGCACAGACTCAGCCACTGGTTGGCTTACCCTGCAGCAGGCCCATTGCCAGCCTTTGCCATGCATTGACATGATGCACACAAACAACGACAGACAGGTTGCCAAACCAGTGCAAGGGTCTAAAGACCGAGTCAGGCATATGCCAGCACAGCACTCCCAGCGCAGCACAGATGCACTCCCATCTAAACAGAACATTACACAGAAGATGATCCGATTGATGCAATGAGGTTCTGCACTGAAATGATGACGACATGCATACGTCTGATGACAACAGGCAAATGTACACCCAGTCAGAGCTGCAGGGAGAAACGTAGGTCGTCTCAGTGTTGATGCAAGGCCCAAGACCAGGAAGGATACACATCCCAGCAGCGCTTTCAGAGCCCAGCATGCATGTGCTAGAACATGTCAAGACAGGGCTGGCACAGCACAGACACAGCATCTACCGTTGCTGCATTCAGAATGGACACAGCACTTATGATTGCTGCCCATCAGGAACAAAGACCCTACACATACTGCACAGCATTGATGAAGCAGTTACAATTCCTGCACAGCTTGGACAAAGGCACTTACAATTGCAAGGGTCCAGGGCCAGAAGGAGTACATTCCGGCGGCCCTCTCGCGGTAGGACACCGCCCTCTCTGCTGACAGCACCGGCTGCACTATGAGGGCGTTGATGACAGCGAAGAAGAGGACGCTGGCATACAGCGCCCCCAGCACGTTTGTGAGACCTGCCTGACTGGTCACCTTGTCTCTGCATCATCACATGACGGCTTTCAAAAGATGCATGGATGCATGGATAGATTGATTGATGGAGGGAACGAGCAAACAAACAAACAGACGAACAAATGAATCAGCAAATCGATCAATGAATGGAGGGAGCAGGTGAGTGAATGAATGAACGAACAAACGAATGGACAAGCAAACAAATGAATGTGCATGAAAGAATGACTGGGTCACAGCTGTACTGCGCTGGACTTGTACAAGGGCTGCTGAGCAAAGGCTGGCGTTGTGCATGCCAACTCAGACAGCATGGATGAAGCCCTGAGGGCAACTGCTGCTAGTTTATGTCACCATACAGGTATGGCTGCATGCACGCTGATATGGCAAGACAAGCAGGCTAGTGGTACTGATATGAGTGCTGGGGAGCAAAAGCGTGACAATGGCAGCAGAGACAGGTACAGCACAGCAGTGAATGCAGTTGGCCAGAGCTCTTACCCTAGCCGCCAGAAGATGGCGCCAAACAGAAGCCCTACGCTGATGGCATAGAAGAATCTGAAGCCATTGTACTCGGGCATTCGCCAGTATGCCGCCCAGTATTTGTCGAAGACCGTCTTGAACTGAATGACAAAGGGCTTGGGGTATTTGGTGTCGAATTTGAGGGCCTTGGTGCCTTCCTTGGGACTGCTGAAATCTGCCAGCAGCTTGTCATACTGCCTGCATAGCCATGAAACCATGAACTTGTCATCAGCAGGTGGTAAGAGTGGACGCAAGCTGCTCTTATAACCATTCCTTAGTTTCTGTATGGACTCCTTGAGACTGAAGATCTGTGCTAGCAGCTTGTCATGCTGCCTGCACAGCCACAAAACCAGAAGATTGCCATCAGCAAGGCATACCGCAGTCAGGAAGATTGCTGTGTGCAAATATCACTGAGTGCTTTCATGCATTCCTTGGGATGTCATACTAAACAAATTATTTTATGTAAAAATCATCTCATGTAAGATCACCTCAAAAGGCCTGTTGCAATTGGGGACAGGGCTGTTGCATCCAAGGGCAAGGCAGTTGCATTTCATGACAGGGCTGTTGCCATCAGGGTCAGGGCTGTTGCCACACATAAAATAACACTTGAGGTCTGCTAGGAGCTTGCTGGACTGTCTGCTCGGGCAGAAAGCAACAATAGAAGACAGCCACGAGCAATCTTGCAAAAGTCAAGAAGACAATTCCCAAATAAAGCCTGTAGCCACTCTACCTCATGGAGAGAAACCCTAAACCCTAAACCTTGACAGCAAACCAGGGAGCCCGTGGCCAGAAGCAGTGTTCAACAGCCCCAAAGGCAAGAAGACGAAGACAGCAGACAAACAAGCCACAGCAGCCCCAAGCAGGGACAGACCAAAGCAATGTCATAGCACAGAAGAAGAAGAGAGGTTGGCAATGAAACCGCTGCAACAGGAAAAGTCAGACCCCAGACCCGATAGTCAACATCATGCAGCGGTCACAATGTGGGTGAATCGTACCAAACTGGCAGAATGGAATGGAAGTTCTAGAACTGAAGTGGCAAACAACAGAATCAGAGGCGCACCTTGCAAGGTTGGACTCTTTATAGACCTGAGCAAAGTCCACAGCAAGCTGGTGCTCCATACCAGGGGTGGTGATCTCCAGCATCCATGCAGCGGGGTTCAACTCCCCCTGAATGGCCGGCACCCCTGGCACCGCCTGCATGCACCACCACACTCATTGCTGACTGATTCATGAATTGATTGGTTGATTGATTCATTGATTGACTATTTGAACGAATGATTGATTGACTGACTGATTCGACACGAATACATCATCACACACGTTCACTCACTCCCTCACTCAGTCGTTTTACTCACTTACTCATTCACTTGTTCATCCATCCATCCATCCATCCATCCATCCATTCATCCATCCATCCATCCATCCATCCATCCATCCATCCATCCGTTTGTTCGTTCATTCCTCCGTTTGTTCATCTGTCCATTTGTTCATTCATTCCCCCAATGGCCTCATTAGTTCATTGGTTCATTGGTTCATATGCTTATTCATTCATTCATTCCCTCATTGTCCTTCCCTAGAGTCAGCCGCAAACGTGAGTCATCATGGAGCAGGTAGGTAGAGGCCTGGGACCAGGGGAAAGAAGAGGAAGGGGCTCAATTCACCATAACATACAAAGCAACAAACAGATACACACAACATCGCAAGATTAGGCAACTGCCGAGTGGGTGTATGGGGGAAAAGGGCCAGGAATCAAGTGAAACAGTGAGTAAGTACGCGAGCAATCAAGCAACTGGGTGACTGAGTGAAAGAGTGGGGGGGGAACGTGGAGAGACAAAGGGGTCGGCTGCTCACCGAGAAATATTTGACGAGATGCTTGGACTTGTGACCCAGCTGTCCGTTGAAGATGAGTTCCCCGCCCCGCTTCAGCAGCAGCAGCTCATCAAAGGCATCAAAGATGTCGATGCTGGGCTGGTGGATGGTACACACAATTGTCCTGCCTGTGTTGACAATGTTACGCACTGTGCGCATCACAATGGCTGCTGCTCGCGCATCCAGACCTGCATATCACTCATTTGTCGATTCATCCATTCTAAATCATTCATTCAGGATCATTTGATTACTCACGCGCTCATTTGCTCATCCACCCGTCCACCCACTCACTCACTGCTCACTCACTCATAGATCAGCATTTTTGTTCAACAGGTAACGGGTTGCTCGCCGGCAGCGGCTTCAGCTTTCATTGCAACGGACAGATGTTCAGTCAGCTTTACAGTCATTGTCAGCTTCATTCGACATGTGATACAGACTGAGGTGGGACCATCCTCAGGTATAATGGCGGGACACATCAGTCAACTGCTGCGTGGCTGGAGAGAAGCTCCTGTGCAACTGGACACGGGCAACTCCATGAGGTGAGAGGCTAGTAACCTGAGGTGGGCTTGTCCATGAACACAATAGAGGGGTTAACCAGCAACCGCATGAGAGGGGAGAGGCTAGTAATCTGAGGTGGGCTCGTTCATGAAGGCAAGAGAGGGGTGAGCAACCACCACTCATGAGGGTTGAGAGGCCACTTACCTGAGGTGGGCTCGTCCATGAAGACAATAGAGGGGTTGGCAACCAGCTCCACCGCAATGGTGAGCCGCTTCCTCTGCTCCACTGAAAGGCCGTCCACGCCTGGCCTCCCTACCACAGCACCAGCCAGAGATCTCAACTCCACCAAGTCCATCACCTGCCATGCACATGTCACTGCATGTCATTTCTTCTGGTGCCGCACATGTGAATTTTCCAACTTCTCTGGTTTCTTCTGGAGTCTTCAGTTTGAAACATTATTGACTATGTCACTGTCCAGGTGACTATCTGCAACACTGTTGTTGAAACAACACACGGACTCTTGTGGCCCAGAACAGCATTGAATGACTTGTTTCATCCAGATACAGCATTCTCAGAAGTTTTCCAGTTATTGTCTGTTGACTCCCCTGGTGAGTCCTAAAGACAGGAAATGTAAATTGATTGATTGATTGATTGATTGATTGATTGATTGATTGATTGATTGACTTGGCAGCCACAAAGATGACACCACCCCTGTGGTGCTCAAGCCTGTAGTGCCAGATACAGCTGTTTGTACATGGCAGACTTGCTGTGGTAATGACACTGCCTGCTTGAGGTCCTGCTTGCACAGCGCAGGTGACCATCTGGAGCAGCAGCTGTGCAATGAGGTACTCAAGCAGGTATTGTCAGTTTCGGAGTAAAGTCAGCCATGTACACTAACTGTAGCCAATGGCAATCAAAATACCAGTGCTCATTGTGGCACAGCCATGAGCAGCCTGCACATGCAATGAGAGCCAGGTACGACAGGGTGGAAGAATGTGTTCTTGGGACGTGACTTGGCCAACTTCACCCTCTAAGAGCTACAGACCAACTGACAGCATGCTGTGTGCCAAATCAGGCTTGCAGCAAGACGCACTCAGTATTTGATGTACATGTGTTGCGACCCGGCAATGCAATGAGGGAAGGAAGGATTAAGGGAAGGCAGGCAGGCAGGCAGGCAGGCAGGAAGCAAGGAAGGCAGGCAGGCAGGAAGGAAGGAAGAAGAGAAGGAAGGAAGGCAGGAAGGATGATGACATACCTGCTCTACAAAGGCTTCAGTGGTGTCATGGTCAATGTCTTTCTCATTCCTGAGGATGCCACTGAACATGAGGGCCTCATGCACCGTGGCAGCCGCCGAGTGAGTGTCAAACTGCTCAACATAGCCTGACACCCGCGCAAAGCTGTCCTGCTCCTTGGGATGCCCATTGATGCGCACATCTCCCTCTATGCGACCACCTGCAGACAGGCAACACTTGTGGATCGAAAGGCAGAGCAGAAGGCATGAAAGGCAACACGTGTGGGTTGAAAGGCAGACCAGTAGGCTTGAAGGGCAACTGTGCCCACAAGCAGAGGTGGACTGCAGGATATCATTGAGCATGCCTTTGCCAAGATCACTAACACCTTACATGGTACTCTCACCCTTTTAGTCCGTGAAAAGAGGCAGGCTTAGCAAGCCCATCCATGAATACCAATTACCTGCCCTCCTGTAAGGAAGAGCCAACACATCTATACAACATCTGTGCTACTCCAACAACATGGCAAGGAGATCCCGAGCTGACTTTGCCTGCTTAAAGTTGTGTCAAAGCTCTCCCTGGTCCTTCTGCCTGCCAGCTCTTCCACAAGTGCCGTCTTGCCAGCTCCCAAAAGGCAGAGTACAGCACTGTCGCCAATCGATGCAGCGTCAAAGGAGGAACAAGTCTAGTTTGCCTATCAGAAGAAACATCAGAGGGCACTCACCGGTCTTTCTGCCAGCCAGCACATCCATGAGCGTCGTCTTGCCAGCTCCTGTTACACCCATCAGGCAGGTGAGCACTTTGGGTCTGAAAGCACCACTGATGCCTAGCAGCAGCTCCAGCCATGGTGTGGCTCCTTCCATGTGTACGTGCGCCCTGTCCTTGGCACTCTCCTTAGGGATCTGGACCCAGTAGTGCAGGTCCTTGAAGGTCATTGTCATAGGTTCGAAAGGCAGCACCATGCCTTCTCCCTGCAGTTGCTTCCTACAAGGAAAGGCACTCATCAGATATGAAAGGCAGCTCTGCGAGTTACCTCTGTACAATGCTTCCTACCTGCCAAGGCATATAGCTGCAGTCGGACAGGCAGCACTTCCAGTTGCTTGCTGCAAGGAGGGGCAAGCAGGGTGACAAAATCTTGGGACAGGTCCTATGATACATTCATTTCAGATATCATTACAATCACCAACACAGATCAACGACAGAGCTCAGCAGTCTTTTTTGGTCCATTACTGATGCTCCACACAGTACAAGTGAATGATCAAGTCGCTCTGTGGGCAGACAAACTTCCTGCTGATAGAATTCATGGCTGCTGATTCCAAAGCATGGCATAGACATGCACCTTGTTGCACACAAGTTGCAGCAACCCCTCATTCAAGCAGGGACAACCCTGCAGAGTGGTACGACTTGGACAGGTGGCATACCTAGAGCCTCCCTTTGAGTCCAAGCTCCTTCTGGAGGAGGCCTGCTTTGCTGGTTGGGCATGCAGCTGTGACCCGAGAGACCTGGAGCTGGCTGTCGCCAAGCCTTCTGACTGTGCTGTTGCCAGGGAGTGCCCATGTGACAGCTGCCCTGCCTCAGCTTCATCCAAAGAGTTCCGGGGATGACTCTGCACATTGCAGACAACAGTCAGATTGCATCAGATATCATGGACATGCAATTGTGCTGTGGTCAGGAAGGTTGCCCCCAATAGTTGCCCTGCCTCAGCTTCCCTCAAAGACTACCGGGCGTGACTCTGCGCCATGAAAAGAGTCACGAGAGTCACATTCCATGGGATAACATAAAAATGCAAGTGTGTCATGGTCAGGAGAACGTGCCCAGGATGTTTGTGCTGCTTTAGCTCGGCCCAAAAGTCTGTGAGGACAACTCTACACACCAAACAATCAATCAGCTGTCCCTCGTCCATTGCTTAGGTGTGACTGTGCCATGCATGCAATCAATCAATCAAGCAATCAATCAAGCAATCAAGCAAGCAAGCAAGCAAGCAAGCAAGCAAGCAAGCAAGCAAGCAAGCAAGCAAGCAAGCAAGCAAGCAATCAATCAATCAATCAACCAACCAACCAACCAATCAACCAACCAGCAAATCAGTTTTTGGCTCTTTAGTGTCGTGTTGTCAGGGACGTCCCCATTTTCTCTGTTTTTGTCATGATCCCATTGCTCCAGCAGGGCATGCTCTGCCCTTGCAAAAGTAGGGTGCTTCTGCCTG
>JAABUO010001595.1_pt1 | contig 29135 bp, 18 predicted proteins | sample 5559291 | NCBI WGS metagenome assembly JAABUO01 (sample SAMN10711878, study PRJNA513372) | rock metagenome | isolation source: Antarctica rocks | place: Antarctica: Victoria Land, Finger Mt sud | reverse complement strand
ATTTAGTGAGTATAGTTCTGTATCCCAGGCTTGGAAAGACAAAGGCTTGTCATCATCAAGAATTATAAATTGGCCACCCTTCCGACCGTCACGAATTATCTCTCGTTTAGCATGCGTATCATAGAGTGAGATGATGACTCCTTCCTCAATGACAACTTTAAGACGACTATTCTCCAGGGTGTAGATGGAATTCTCTTCGTGAATTGAGACTGGGGACTTCGGCTCCACGAACGGAGCTAGATTTGATCCGGACAGAAGTTTCGATTCCACAATACCTGTACGATTCCATGGCAGACAGTTTAGGGCCGAGGTTGCCTCTGGTTCAGCCGATTCCTTCAACCCTAATTTCTCAAGCGCGTTCGCGAGTACTTTTTCGCCTACCGTGTAAACATTTTTGTATAGCTTGCTGGCGTCCTCATAGACCATTTCAATAGCACTACCGGGTAAAACATCGTGAAATTGGCACAGCAGTACAATTTGCCACATCTCATCAATCTCTTTTTTCGGGTACTTGTAATCGGTGTAGATACTCGCAATTGTCGCGAGGTACTCAATATCATGAAGTAAAACTTCACACTTGCGATTGTTTCGCTTTGTTTTTGATTGCGAAGTATACGTCCCTCGGTGAAATTCGAGATATAGTTCTCCTGACCACGTCGCCAGCTTACGACCACCATCGGTTTCCTTCTCCACGCGATTATAGAACTCCGTGACCGATTCGCCGATAGTCACTCGTGGCAAGTTACCCACAGTATCACTGACGCCGCGAAGGCGGCGTAACTTCTCCAACATTGTCGCAAGCGGACCACCGCCACCATCACCATTTCCAAACAACAGCAGCGAATAGCGGGATTCCGAAAGAGACTTGTGCTGGGACATACTACGAACAGCATCTCCTACGTCACATTGTGCACCGTATGTGTTGGAAGGTGCAAGATGCATGAGCATCTGTGATCCATCCAAACTCACCCAATTGAATGTGGTATTGGGGAATTCGTTAATGTTATTCCAAGAAAGCTTCTGGGTGAATCCATAGTCCATTCCTGATAGCCTGCACAGCTGTGGAAGCTGTGCGCAGTACCCAAAGGTGTCAGGAAGCCAAAATACTTTACTCCGCAAACCAAAATGGTGTTCAAAAAATCGCTGACCGTAGAGGAACTGCCTTGCGAGTGCTTCTCCACTCGGCATGTTGGCATCCATTTCCACCCAAGAGCCTCCGATTGGCTCAAACTTCCCTTGTTTCACGGCTTTACTTACACGTGAAAATAAGGACGGGTAATCCTGCTTCAACCAATGATACTGCTGGGCCTGAGAGCAACTGAACGTGTGTTCTGGATATCGCTCCATTAGATCCAGTTGCGTTGACCAAGAACGAGCGGCCTTCCTTTTAGTCTCATCAAAGGGCCAAAGCCACGCTGTGTCGATATGACAATGCCCAACTGCAGTGATAAATGCGTTCTCTTTGCTCTCATAGACCTTGTGAGAGTTGATGTTTTTGCCTAAGAAATTTTCCGCGATTTTTCGGCATTCTTTAATGCTTCCGTGATTACCGAGCTCAAAGGTATTCATAATCTCGTTGGCGACTTGAAGACCAAAATGCGACTCCCAAGAATTTTGTTCAAGCTCCTTGGCGCAATCTTTGATAATCCAAAAATCGTTAAAGAGCGCCACTGCTTCAGTATTGGGGGCAACAAGATCCGCTTTTGACAAGTAGAAACTTTTGTTCTCGTTAGGAGGCTCCCCATTGCCGAACATGCCATTCATACTTGCCTCTACATAAAATTGATGTGTTCCGGTATGCCAGGCTTTTGGAATGATATACTCATGCCTTTGGTCACCACCATTACCGCCCGTTAAACCCTGCAGAGGCTCACCATCAGTGTTGTACACCATGGCTTCACAGTCGCAGTTGAACTCAAACTGGATTTTCTCGTACTCCCATTCCCTTGGAACTTGCATTTCAACGAGGAACCAATGCGTAGTCCATGAGGGGCCAAATGAAGCGCCTTTAGCCGTTGTGGTGAAACTGTTCTTCACAGCTTCTTTGAACAGTGGGCGAGAACGGCCAGGTGCAGACCAGACCTTGAGCGAGACAGAGGTGTCTGATCGGGCAAAATCCAGCATTGCACGTAAATTGAATGCAGCATACTGGCCAGCGTCGTCGAAGTTGTTAAGTCTGTCCGTAAAGAGATGTCGAATCTCATGCCCTTTAGGATCGTGATTGTACAAAGGGTATGTACCGTTTTGCTGGCCACCTCCCATTTTGAGCGGTGATGGTGTAGTCTAGAAGTGAATAAGCGGGAGCGGGGAAGTGGCGCTCGGGTACGGGGATCGGCGGATTGAGACGACGAGCATCACTGAGAAAGACGAGACGCTCCATATAATTGCACCTTTATGTGTACAAAGTATCCAAATAGCCCCAATCCAATTAACTTCCCAATCCTTCCCCTCCTACCCAAGTCTATCCCCCGAGCCAATAATTTTAATGTACCAAAATCCCAAAATAAAGAGCCGCCTTTCACACTGACAAATCTGGGGTCAAAGAATTCAAAAGAGAATGACTTGCTTGCCAGGTGAACCCACCAAACTGAAGACCACCATCAATGAACGCTTCGTCATCTTTAATAGCCATTTTCGTAAACTCGTCTGCAAAATTCTCGGCTGCCTCTGGGTCTGTCACTAACGGGGCGATTGGAGGATCTGCTTTTCTCGCCTTCAACAACTTCCACTCAATTTTGCGGAAGAAGCGATCTTTTTGAAAAGAAGCAACACCGGATGGGGTCAAAGGGCAACTCCTTTTACTAGGGTTCTTTTGAAGTAAACGCCCCAAAAAAGCACGCGCATCAGGCGAGAGATAGTAAGGATAGGAGACTTTGGCGCGCGTAATATTTTCAGTAATTTTCGCTCGATTCGAACCGTGAAACGGAGGTGAGCCTGTGAGCATATCGAATACAACACATCCTAGGCTCCAATAGTCTACCTGGAATGAGTATGTATCGCTTGTCAAAATCTCAGGAGCCATGTATTCGACAGTTCCAAGGAAAGTAGAAGATTCAGCGGATTGCTTAGAAAGCCCAAAATCCGTAAGTATGATATCACCGCGCTGACTGAGAAGGACGTTTTCTGGTTTGAGGTCTCGATAAATGATATTTAATGAGTGTAGGTGATGCAAGGCCAAAAAGAGTTGTGCAGTGTAGAAGACGGCAGTCTGTTCGGGAAACATTTTTTCCAAAGCGAGATGGGTAAAGAGCTCACCACCCGAGGCATACTCTAATATTAAATAGAGTTTGTGTTTGTCTTGAAACGCATAGTACAGCTGCACGATGAATGGGTGCCGAATACTTTCCAATATCTCCTTTTCCTCTACTCGTACATCAGCACCTCTTGCGCCGGGGGACAGGTTGATGGCAAGAGATGATTTCGCTAGTTGTTTCTGAGCAAACAGCCGGCCTGTAGCCTTTTGCTTGACTAGGAGGACTTTGCCGAAAGACCCTCGGCCAAGAACTTTCAGGGGAAGGAAATCGTCAGGAGTGGGAGGATTGATTGTTGGTACAAGAGATGAAATGAACGGTCTCTCCAGAGAAAGGACGCTTTCCTTTCTTTGGTGAGGGAGAGATTTTAGATAAAGGTCGTCCTCTGCCTCTTCAAGTGTAGACGGGAGACCATTCAAGTCGACAGTCGGCTCAATAACGGGAACCCAGTTTTCCTCGTGCGAACTAGATGTATCTGTTCGAGGACGAAAGTGCCGATCCTGCGAATGATGATCAAAGGCAAACATACCGCTTGACTGCAGGAATTTTCTCGTTGGTTTGGCTCATGGATTTGGGCATCTTCATTTTCATCAAATCAATCAATCACGTGCATGACAAAAATCTATTTACATGTGAAGTGCTGGAACCGAGAACGGGTAATCCCGAGTCCCTCTCTCGGCATCGTGTGAATCAATTTCCACATGAAGTACTATCTCCAAGTTGCTCTTTACTTCATTCTTACTTGCAGCTCCATTAGTGATACCATTCGTTGCATTTGTCGCTGATATTCCACACCAATTGCGCCGGGGTAGTAGTCGCTTATTATTGCGACTTGACCCATCCACATCAACATCAAACAATGGCATCATGTCTTCTTTCGTTCCAGGGAGACGGTGAATTTTCGATCGCCGATTTAGAAAATCAGCAAGTTTACTGCTGGGAGGTTGATTAACAATTGCACTTGAAATTACATTCAGCATTAATTTCGGGTCTTTTGGTTCCTCAATAGCCGGATGTGAAGCAAATCTGCCAACTGCAGCCAGATGAACATCACCTCCAAGAATTGTTAAACGAGTTGCCGTACGAGCTGCCAATCCCTGTAATCGAGTCACAAACGCATTGCGCTCATGCTTATGGTGTTTTGCACACCAATGATCCTCCAAGTCATCAAGAACTTCGATAGCTCCGTCAAATTTCTGCACCAGTGAGCCCCCTAGCATGCCATGCTGGGCAAGACTTTTCAACGGATATATTGCTCGCGAGCTGAGCAAATTCTCTAGCCAGACCATTCTAGGATATGCAATTGGGACGCCAAGTAGGACTAGCAAATGTGAGAGAGGTTTTGCTTTCAGTTCACCCTCCAGACGGTTGAAAATCGTGTCATAACTATATTTGGAACATATCATGTTTTTTGTCCTCTCAGTCCGGCAGTCGAATCCTATTAAACCGAGAGACGGTCCGAAGCGCACAAATACACTTCGAGACCGCTGCTCAATATATTGACCTTCCGCCCCAAAGACCCATGGCCTATTCTCGTCAACGTCTGTAGCTGAGTTGCCGTTTGTTGTCGGGTCGATAGGCGAATTCTTCGAAGCTTCCATGTTTAAGGGCTTCTCCGTCGAGAAATCCGAAGTACTCATGCGGGTTTTGGTTGTAGAACTATTGGCAAGACCAATGGAACCTTGCCATGCTGTCTCACTGCTGGCAAGTGCACCAGAAATCTTCTTGTCAACATGAGCGGCATTCCCATTCAGTTCAAGAACAGCTGCCTCATCCTCGTTCCTTACGTTGCTTGGCCCCTCGTCTGAAGTGCTAATGCCATTCGCTGGTGGCTTTTCTTTGTGTCGGTCTCCTAAATTGTGAACTTTATCACGCAAGCGAGGGGACTTTTCTGTCGTAGTTTTGTTTGGATTATCTTGAACCGAGTGATGCTGGAACAACATGTAATACTTATGAGCTAACCGGCCAATATTGCGGAAAACTGAGCAGCGATTTGTTTTGTCTGTATAAGAGCCATATCCATCGATGATATCATGGTCGTCCCATACATTGACCATAGGGATGGTGGCTACGGCTTGTCGAAAGACTCCATTGGAGAACCATTCCGCGTAGTGTCGCAAATAGTAATTGTCAATCTCCTTGTTCATCTGGGTTGTGAACTCTGCAGTATGCTTTTGGTGTCTGGTGGGAAGAGTAAGCCAGTTTGCTAAAGCTTGAGACTCAACACGCACACCATCATTGTAGAGTTGATCTCCACCACCAATCATTACATGTATAGGTCGCTGAGAGTGAGTTTTGAGGACATTCTTCCACAAAGGGTCGGGACCTCCGTACTCGGCTCCATCACCCAGACTGAGGGAGAAGCCATTACAGGAGTGAAACATCGTGTTCATGTCCTCATCAACAGCCGGCACATGGAAAACAAATGTCTTTCCATTCGCGACATAGGAAACCTCAGAGCCTGTTTCCTTCAATGGCACGACCAGAGTGAATCGATAGAAGCCGACATCCCCCTGAGACCAGATCTGCTCTTGGTGTGAGACATAGTCACATGAGAAGTTGGGTTCTATTGACGAAACAATAAGGACCGATCCCAGCCATTTCTTGTCCTGCACGTCGATCAAGCGTAATAACGGTCCACAAGCGATGTTCTCGTGTGTCGGACGGGTCGGCAGCACTGTTGGTGTCATGCTTCATATTCCATGGCAGGGAAATTCGTATTTGGATGCCACGCCACACCTTATCTACTCCATTGGCAGCTGCGTTTCCAATGCCGTATTGTTAATATAACAATCAAACTTCTAAAAGGAAGATACGCGAACTGACTCGGCAGCTGATCCCAAGGACGGTTCATATCACTAGTTGATGAGATTGCTTCATTGCAATATACCACAGTTGAAGTCCTAGAGCAGGATTGTCTGTATGTCGAATGACCATCAGTGCATGCACGTCAAGCAAAGACGGCAAAAGCATCTACGCAGCAAGCGAAAGTACGATTCTTGCAGTGATCGGTGATGAGCACACGCCTAGAATTCGAGTTTTTGCGCAAGAAACCATAAAAACTGATCCACGAAGGCCGCCTGATGGTACAATACGCTGTCTAACTTTACTTCCTGACGAAAAGGAACTCGCGGTTGTTACAGATGACAAAACATTGTGGATACTGAAGGTTGACACACTCGAGACCAAGAGCACAAGGACGCTTCCCCGCCGAGCTTGTGCAATAACTTGTGCAGATGCGGAGCGTTTACTAATTGCTGATAAATTTGGAGATGTTTACTCATATCCCATGTGCACACAGAACTCTGAAGAAGAAGTGGACTCAATACGTTCCACTTCGGACGGTGGCCGTCTAGAGTTGGGACATGTATCCATGGTTCTCGATATGGCAATGACTAAGGTTGAGATTGATGGTTCCATGCAGTCTCTGGTTTTAACCTGCGACAGAGATGAACATGTTCGTGCTACGCGCTGGCCAGAAACATATGACATATATTCCTTTATGCTTGGACATGACTCTTTCGTGAGTGCCGTATGCGCAGAATGGGAGAGAGTCTTCAGTGCAGGTGGAGGAGTGATTATTGAATGGAATGTCATTACGAGTGAGCCGGTGCACAAATGGACTGTGAGTGACAGTCCGGTCAAGCAGCTTGTCATGTTTCATGGCGTTGCTATTGCGATTATAGAAAGAGAGCACGAGATACTAGTATTGGACACAGATGAAGCGAGGAAGATTTCTATGGATGGCAATGTTACGTCCATGTGCTGCACAAATGACCATATCTTTGTGGCTGTCGACAATGAAACCGCATTAGTTACCTTTGACACTTCCTTCAGCCGGTGCTCGATGCCACATATTGACGCCATTAGGAGGGGCGACTGTCCCCGTACGCCATACACAGATTCTATTGTATATCCATTTGGCTCTACTGGACGGCATAATTAATTTTGGTCCCGATACTCTCTTGCCATGTAGAATCTCCGAGCTCCTCCAAGATCTCATCCTTTATACGCCGCGCACAGCCCGGCCCATCATAAACAAATTCTGTGTATAATTGAACCAAATGAGCTCCTGCAGCGGCATACTCCAGTGCATCCTTGCCCGAGCGAATACCCCCACAAGCAATAATGGTGATTTCTGTGGGAAGGCGAGGCGCGATTGTTTTGAGGGCATGCATTGAGATAGGCTTCAACGGTGCACCGGATAAGCCGCCTGATTCATAGCTCGCTATAGACTTCAAGTGAAGAGAACGGCTGGTTGTGGTATTAGAGATCACGATACCATCTACCTTACTGCTCTTGACAGCCTCCGCCACCTCGATTAGCTCGTGATCTGAAAGATCAGGGGCAATTTTGACACACACTGCTGGATGGTGAGCCAGCTTGTTTCTTTCATTAACGACTGCACCAAGTAACGATTGCAGGGCCGACTTCTCCTGTAAACGTCGTAGACCAGGAGTATTGGGAGAGGAAACGTTGATAACGACAACATCCGCGTAAGGTCCAAGAGTCCGTATTCCGCTCATGTAGTCCTGCTCATCTGTAGATGACTTATTTCGTCCAAGATTGACTCCAAGTACACGTCCACGTCGCATAGATCGAGGCATCCCAGGCATGGGTGTGAAGACATCATAATGTACGGGTGGCTGTGAGAGAGACGCAATTCGACGGCGCATACGTGATGCTACTGCCAATGCACCAGCAGAATTGAATCCATACCGGTTGATGCTAGCACGATCGAGCTCCAGACGAAAGTAGCGAGGTCGAGGATTCCCTGGCTGGGGAAGGGGGGTCACCGTGCCCACCTCCACGTAAGCAAACCCAAGAGCGTAGAGACCGTCGATTGCCTCCCCATCCTTGTCCAGCCCAGCGGCCACTCCGACCGGATTGTCAAAGTCGAGTCCAAAGGCCTTGGTCTTCAAACGCTGATCGTCCTTCACTCTGTCCCTAATGATCGGAATAGGGAATGAGAGGAATTGAATGGCCAGTCGGTGAGCGTCTTCCGGATCCACAAAACGCAAGCCTGGGAGAAGCGCAAAGCGATGAAACGCAGCCCGTGAATCGGTGAGCACGCCCAGACCGAACCCAGCGAGGCCAATCAGCCCTCCTCGTACTACGAGTCTACTGCTCCATGCCAAGCCCCGTCCCAGGCTCATTCTCGGGCGTTCGTGGTGGTGAGTAGCCCACCGGGCGCCACCACCTGCACTTTGACCAGCAAGAGTCTACAGTAGGAAACAGGGGCTTGACCAGCATTCCTATGGAGCTTTGTTTCATTCCTAGTTTGGCTACGAACCCATAAGTGAGGCAAGGGTTGTGGACGAAGGACGGTTTCCAATGACGAGGCTTCTTGACACGGAGCAGAAACCCAACCTTGACCACAGACACGTCCACAGACACGTAGAGCGAGGCTGTGAAAGTCAACACCACACTTGATCCCATCCTGAGCGCGCGTCGTCGTTACACGCATTTACGGACTCTGCCGTAAGCGAATAGTCAGCCCATACCAACGCACCCCGTCGGCTGCCATGGCGAAGCTCAAGACCATGCTTGGCTCGCTGATGTTCTGTATGATGGCTTCGCATGCCTATGGAGCTGCAGTCGCCTCCCTCGACGGTGATCTGACAGAGGCTGATGAGCTTGGTGCACCAGAAATCACGGCGGTACCGGACGGAGATGGGCTCTACTTCATCGACCACTACTCCCCCTACTGCTCACACTGCAAGGCACTGGCACCGACCTTTGATAAACTGGCAGTTCAATATGCTAGTGAAGGATCCGTGAAGTTCGTCAAGCTTGACTGTATTGCGAACGGCGACTTGTGCTCCGAGCATGAGATTGCCGCCTTTCCCACTCTCGAAATGTGGGAGCACGGGAAGAAGCTTGGGCGCATGTCTGGAGCAAAGACTGAAGATGTGATTACCGAGTATGTGAACACCTTTCTTAAAAGTCCTGGAGGCAGCGGCACACCCGGCCCCGAAGCTACAAAACAAGAGGACTCGACGGCTGTCGCACCCTCTGCCCCACTCCAACCGTCGGAAAGTGCTACCGTCAACCTCCTTGGTTCATCGATTTCGTTGAGCCACGAGTCATTTCAGAAGTTGGTCACGTCCACGCATGACGGTTGGTTTGTCAAGTTCTATGCTCCATGGTGTGGGCACTGTCAGGCGATGGCTCCGGCATGGGCAGAGCTTTCCAAAGAGCTCCGTGGGCGCATGAATGTTGGACAGGTCAATTGTGATGAGGAGAAGCGGTTGTGCAACGAAGCCAAGCTACGTGGCTATCCAACGTTGCTCTTTTTCCAAGGTGGCGAGCGTCTTGAGTATGATGGACTTCGTGGACTTGGTGACCTAGTAGCATTTGCAAACAAAGCGATCAACGCCGGCGTGCATGACGTTGATGCGGCTGCTTTTGAGCAAATTGAAAAGAAAGAGCAAGTCATCTTCCTCTATTTCTACGACCCTGCTACGGTCTCTGAAGATTTTGAGGCTCTGGAGCGCACAGCACTTTCACTGATTGGCCATGCTCCATTGCTGAAGACATCCAGCGAGATACTTGTGAGTCGCTTTAGGATCACCACCTTCCCACGACTCATTGCTGTGAGAGACGGACGACCATCCTACTACACTGCACTGTCACCGCGCGACATGCGTGACCACAAACGTCTGCTTGCGTGGATGAAGTCAGTATGGCTGCCGATCCTCCCCGAGCTGTCTGCGTCGAATTCTCATGAGATCATGCAGGGCCGGACAGTTGTTCTTGCTGTCCTAGACCGATCCAAAGATGGCTTCGACCGCAGCAAGAAGGAGATGAAAGCTGCAGCACTGGAGTGGATGGATGTGCGCGCGGGTGATCAGAAGGCCGAGAAGCAGGAACAACGTGACCGTAAGGAGCTAAAGATAGAAGAAGCAGAGGATAAAGGGGACATGAAGGCATTGCGAGCGGCACGAAACATACACATCCGTCTGAAGGAGCGCAAAGAGGTCGGATTTGCGTGGGTGGACGGAGTTTTCTGGGAAAGATGGTTGAAGACGACGTATGGCATCGACGTACGTGCCATGGGCGAGCGTGTCATCATCAACGAGGAGGATTCCAAGCTCTACTGGGACGTGACACTCGATGGTACGCCCATTGAGCCCTCGCGCTCCATCGTCTTGGAGACTCTGCAAGCAGTAAGAGGTCCTTCGTCAAAAATCAAGCCAAAGTCAACTCAGTCCAGATTTGAAAATGTGCTCTATGCTGCAAGAGGCGTCGGACAAGGCCATCCGTTGGCGTCTGGAGGATTCTTGGTTGCCATTGTCTTTGCCCTGGCTATGCTGATTGCAAGGAGAGTGAAGAAATCTGGCTTTAGGGCTCGTAAATTGAGCTATTCCAATGGGACGGCTCCACGCACGACGATCGGAAAGTACGATTAGAGAAATCTGTCGAGACGAAGGTTCGACGTGCACGATTCAAAATACATGGCTGTGCATAGGAAAGCGTGGGCGAAAATGGTTGTAAAAGCTGACCTTTGTGTATACATTTCATAGCTTTCTGGGGCAAAACTAGATGGCTTCCGATTTACATACGCATTTCACCTTCGTCCCCATCCTTTGCTTTCCATAAATCGCTCAAGTCTCTCCCAGACCATGCCCTCGACAACTTCTCGGTCTGTATGTCTTCTTACCCTCTCCACACGGACATTATCCACATTCCATTCCAGTGTAGCAGACGGCTGGGGATCGCCGACATAGGTCACGACGAACCCTTTGACACGCTGGAATAGTTCCCTCGGGTTCGACCATTTGTACTCTTTGAATTGCCACGCCTGCCCTGTCGTGAATACCGCGACAACACGTTCCCAGTAGTCCGGCTTGAAGCGATCCACACTGTCCACGACCAAGAACCTCAGCTTTCCTAGTCTTGCAGAAGTTCGAGAGAGCGTTTGCAGATTGCTTCCAAAGGACGGCTGAGGAGGAGTAAACGAACCTTGCTCGAGAAATGCCTTGATGTTTGAGAGATTGATGAGGCTGGATGCAGATGGGGAGAGGATGATGATTGGATCGCGATTCTTGCTTTTCTTCTGGCTGGGGTTTGCGGTGAGAGTACCGCTTGAGGCTGGATTCGAACTGGAAGGTGCCTGCCTTTCGCCTTTCTTTCTCAAATTGGAGATGAAATTTGCATAGGCCTCCTTTCGCACATGCGAGAAGTCTGTAGGTTTGACACCGCGCAGGATACTACCACGACCGCCTAGACTTCTCTCTCCCTTTAGAATCTCCTCCATCCGTTCGCTCACCGTGCGTCGCGAGGAGCGTTTGGGCGCAAGCTGCTCCGATTCCAGCGCAGGAATGTAATCGCTCGTGTCGCTGGCACCTTCAAGCCAAGTCAGCAGATCCGTCCGTTCCAGAAACGTCAGATTCGTGACTCCTTCTTTTGCGCATGTCGAGATGTAGTCTGTAATGCTCAGGTTGCGAGAATCCCACGCTCGAAAGATGGTGCGTAGGTCGACGGGTCCGGTGGACCTAGTGAACCTCGTCACGGTCGATAGAGATAGTGTCGTACCATTGGAGAACTTGAGGTGCGACGCCCCAGGAAGTGTGTCTGCCGCGGCTTCATCGTTCAGGAGTGTAGGGTGTGTTGGTGGAATCGCAGTGAGACTCTGCCTGAGCAGCAGTAACGGGTCTTGGTCCATGATCTCTTGCGAACAACAACGCCGTACGTACAAGGACTACAATCTGTCTTACTCTACTAAACGGTCATTTAAAGTGGGGATGGGTCGTTGGAGAGGTTGGATGTCTTGTTGCGAGAGAGGGCTGAGAGCGCGTTTGCATGGAAGTGCCACCACATCTTCAAGTAGTTTTCCTTTGAAGGGCTCAACTCCGTCATGACCTGCTGAGTCATGCACGGATGGACGTAGTAGCAGGGGACTTGCAAGACGGCATGCGTTCCCTGTGTCACAACACCCCGGACTTCGTGATCGAGCGTGCTCATGCACAGCACAGGCAAGCGATACATAGGGTCGTAGACAATGTCCACCTCTCTGTCGGGGTCGCTGCCTTGTACTTGCATGTAGCCCTCGTAGACTTTGGACACGATGCCGACTCTGAGCAGGTAGCGCGCGAAATGCTGGCAGAGTTCTGCAAACTCCGCGTTGTCCATCTTCTATGTATGCGCGCCTCCATAGCAAACGTGCGCTCTACCGCACTCGAGGTACAAGTGGGTTGTCTGACGAATTGGCTCAATGCACACCATGCAAATGTAAATAAGTACATCCGAAGCTACGCAGAAATGCATCATTCAAAAGCCCCGTCGAATGCGAGGTGTCTGAGGCCGGCTCCCAGGCGTCGGTCGTTTAGCCGTGCCAATACGCCCCAAATTAACATCCTTGGACGACATGCTGTTTTCTCTGCTTATCTCAGCCTCCATAGTCTTCCGGTCCTGTGCAAACTGCTCCTCGATTTCCATCTTGCGAGAAAATTCACGCTCCGTCGCTCTTCTTTCCCGGCCCGTGAAGCCCTTCTCCTTGATAGAATAGAAAACACTGCCTAATTCTGCAAGCCAGTGTGGATCAACTGCAGTTACAGTAGACATGTACTCCCTACTGGTGAGGATGAGTTCGTGGTAGACGACATAATCGGGCAAATACCCCAACCCATACAAAGATGAGGTCGGGTGGAGCTGCACGGTAACACTTGTCCTTAGATTGATATATTCGCCAATGCCTTTGACCCTTGCGCCTTGATGGAAGTATCCTGAGCATATACACTTTCGAATCGGATCCCAGTTGCTACCGCACGAGACTACTCGCATATTCTTCGTTTGAGTAATTTCCAAAAGCTGTTGTCGGATTTCTCGGGCACGCCGTAGTGCTTTTGCATGGAGAAAATGTCGAGTACACCAGGAGTCACGGTATCCGTTGGCTTTCCATTGTGTGTATACGTGAAGCAATGTAAGGTGATCGCTCTCTGGTACGAAAAACTTTTCTCGCGCTGCATCAGACTCCTCCTGCCTCTCTTTCGGACGGTAAAAAACAGAAGGCACAGAGAGCATGGATACGATTGTCAGCATCTCTTCTACACAACCATAATCCTCCGACATAATAATCAGCTTCGACAAAGAAGGGTCCGTCGGAAACAGCGACATCAGCTGTCCCAGACGGGTCAGCTCTCCAATATTGTCGAGTGCGCCTAAGGCCCAGAGATCAAATAAGCTTTTGGTCATTGTATCCTGTGGAGGAGCATCCATGAAATCAAACTCCAATAGATCTTTGACACCGAGGGTTTTGAGCAATAAAATTGTATTGCTGAGGTTGGTCCTTTGAATTTCAGGTATAGTTTGGGGATACATCTCGTTGCGTAGAGCAGTTTCGGTGTACAATCGATATGCAACCCCCGGGCCGGTCCTACCTGCGCGGCCAGCTCGTTGGTCCGCATTTGCTTTTGATATTGGGGTAACTTGCAATGTGTCCATACCCATACGAGGGTTGTAAACTTTCAATTTTGAGTAACCACAGTCAACCACGTACGTGATGCCATCTACCGTGAGCGAAGTCTCGGCAATATTTGTAGCCACAATACATTTTCTAACGCCTTGCTCTGCTCTAGCAAATATTTTTGCTTGCAGATCTGCCGGCATTTGTGAGTAGATGGGAAGAATCTCGAGGTTGGGGGCATCGGTCAACTCTTCTAGCCGTTGCTTGGTAACCTCGCACGTAGCTTCTATATCTTCTTGTCCAGTCATGAAGACTAGTATGTCTCCCGGAGGATGTGACAAATGTATTCCAAGGATTTGTTTCACAGCTCCGTCAACATAGTCTTCGCATGGTGACTTTGCGAAAAGTATGTCAACCGGAAAGGTCCTACCGGGTATGGTAAATTGAGGGATACCACCGTAAAAGCTGCTGAATCGTTCGAAATTCATGGTTGCCGAGGTTATTAACAGTTTCAGGTCCAGCCTTTTGGCGAGGACTTTTTTGATGAGGCCCATAAGGACGTCCGTATTGAGCGATCTTTCATGTGCTTCGTCCATGATAATACAAGAATACCGCTCAAGATTTGGATCAACCAACGATTCACGCAGCAGTACTCCATCCGTCATGTACTTAATTTCTGTCTCCCGACTCGTGCAATCCTCGAACCGAATTGCATAACCAACTAAGCCACCTAAACTCACCTCCATTTCCTCACTAACACGCTTAGCAACACTCATCGCAGCAACTCGTCGTGGCTGAGTGCAACCTATAATACCATGGCGTGCGTACCCATCCTCGTATAAAAATTGAGTCAATTGCGTGGTTTTCCCGCTACCAGTTTCGCCCACAACTATGACCACTTGATTATCACGGATGACGCGTAGCAGTTCCGACCGCACTGCAAAGGCAGGAAGGTATTCGCGCTGCTCGCGTAGAGATTTGCTGCGGCTAAAGTCACTTTCGCTAGCCTTCTTGGTGTTTATGTGTGCCGAAAACTTACTTTCTCCCCCACCTTGGTTGGCATCAATCTTTTCGTACTGTTTGACTCCAAGAACGTTGCCCATCGTTGTTCCAGCGAGCTGAGTGGCCTCTTGCGCAGCACGTTGACGTTCATTAGCTTGGCGACGTTCTCTGAGAAGCAAACTTCCCTTTCGACTAAGCACGGCGAGATCAGACTGTGGATCTCTCACTGCAGAAATTGGATCTTTTTGTTGCGTAAACACATGTCGGCCATCAAGGAAAGGTGGTCGTAAGTCATGCATAAGTAGATGAATACGATTTTCATCCTCATCAAGATCAACATCGTAATCTAGTTGCGAGCGCTGTGTTATTCCTGAACTTAGCATTCGATTGGTTTCCCAAGCTTCAGTGTCTTGTTGCTTCTCTTTTGCGCGTACTGATATTCTCTTCGTAATCTTCTTTGCTAACGCAGCTTCTCGAGCTCGATCACGCTCGGAGAATTCACTGAAGGGATTATGTGCCTCGTCTCCGGCAACCTGTCCAAATTCCTCCGTAGAGTACCACTCACGATCCAGACGAGTTTGTTGATCTGAATAGTCGGCAGGATTTTCCTCTGGATAATTTGAATCCCACGACGTATGGGGAGAGGCCGGTCCACGGGAAGCACGCGGTGTCCTAGATGAGTGATGTCTTGGGGTTGGAGAGGAACTAGAGTAGTATCCACTGTCGTGAAGAAGCGGGGTTCTTTCGTGCCTCTGGATGTTCTTGATGCCATCTCTTGGTAAAGATGCTCGATCTGGTTTATCGAGAATAGCCTTCTCACGATTACGTCGATGCTCGTCGAGACGCCTTTTAGCTTCCGCACTCAGCCCAGATCCCAGACTTGGAGTTGATACCTCCCTTTGCCGGTACTCTTTGCTCGGTGCATTTGGCTTCTTGAAGAATACTTCTTTGGTAGATTCCTCGTAATCTAGTTTTATCCTCTTTGGAGATGGCTGCCTTTTGGGGACTGAAATGCTTGGCCTTATTATATTCGTCTTAGTTGCAGGAATGTGCACGTCTTTGCTGGTTTTGACGAGTTTATAGATCTGTTGCAGTTCGTCTTTTGGGAATCTGCCAAATGTTGCGCACGCTTTGATGAACGCATCAGAATCATTCGCTTTGGCAGCAAACCTTTTTACCTGGTTGATCAACGACTCGCTTGGGTTTCTGCCGAGGTGAGACTGCAGCTTGTTTCCGATATCAACATCGATCTCAGACGAACTGGTCGACATCGTTGTCCATCGACACGTCAACGAATGAAATCGAAGCCGAGGACGAATGCAAATGCTGGCAATAAAACGAAAATCAGTGAGACAAGGGCTGAAGGAGACGAGTTTGTCGGCCGGTTACAGCATCTGAAGACGAAAACGGCGGCTTCGAAAGCTCTCGACATCCTACGAAAGATTGCCAGTCAAGTTAAACCTATCCTCAAACGACGCAGCTGGCACGTAAAGATCCTCGCAGAATTCATTCCAAAGAATGATAATCTACTGGGTATGAATGTCAATCATGGATACAAAGTTATGTTACGTCTTCGAGCCCATTACGACGAGTCAGTATTTCTTTCAGAGGATGACATCCTGGGGACTATGCTTCACGAGCTTGCTCACATTGTTCATGGCCCTCATGATGAAAAGTTTTACAGGCTTCTTGATGAACTGAACAATGAGATGGATGGTATATTAGCATCTGGATACACTGGAGAATGTTTCCAGTCGCAAGGTCAACGACTCGGGGGCTCATCGCAGTTATCATTAACTCAAACAAAGAGGCTTGCTCATATCGCTGCAGAGAAAAGAAAGAACTTGGGTCAGCTGCTAGGCAACGGAAGCGGCCAAAGGTTGGGCGGCGGAAAAAGCATGTCCGGGTTACCGGATCGGCAGGTCGTTGCTGAAGCTGCAGAGAAACGAAAACGACGGGACAATATTGCCTGCGAAACCCTGGACGGGCAAGAGAATGATGCGCTGATGGAAGAGTCCTCCGATGGATGTTCAAGCATGCACTCTGGCATGAAAGCTGAGGCTGATAACATTATTGCGGTGGTTCCAGCTATCATACCTAAACGCAAGTCAGGCCGAGTCTCTGATTCTTCGACATTTGCAAAGAAGGATGCTGGGACATGGACATGTGAGCAATGTACGCTTCAGAATCCGGCTCAATTCTTACAATGCGAAGCTTGCGGTAAAGAGAGGCCGGCCCAAATTACGCTTGCTCATAATTTAGACTTGCAATGGATGTGCGAGGTCTGTTCTTTGGTGAACGACGATGTACGGTGGTTATGCGAAGCTTGTGGTGGAGTTAGGACGGGTGGTGGGTCATGAATTTGCATCAGAACATATGTACAAGCATAGACGCATAGACATGTGCACTTAATTCTTAATGTTTGGTTGGTCTTCATGGAGAAAGACCATCAAAGGTCCCACGTCTTTCATGACACTCTTCTCCTTTCGTTTGATGCTATTCACGAGCGCCTTGTCGGCTTCTGACAAAGTCAGCTCCTCCATTGACTCTGATGGCTTAATTCTGGCCACGACCTGCTTAAACTTATCGGAGGAATTAGTCTGGACCGCTGGTCTCTCTGCTCCATTCACGTTGAAGATATGAATCAGATTCTCAGCTGTAGACGAAACAATTTTCTGCATCTGTGCTTCACGGTCCTTGCTACGTTGCTCATCTTCCGCAGGCTCCATGCTGTTTCCATTCACACCCCGTCCAAGAGGGCCTCCTCGAAGATCGTTCTCTATATCCGTGCTACTCTGCAGCAGACCTGTCCGCTCATTCACAAAACTGTCCGGGTCTTGACTATCGTCCTGGCTCCTGCCACCCAAGCATGAGCAAATCGCTCCCATACACTTGGCGCTGCTAGCTTGCCAGCCAGCCAAAGGCGACAGTTGTTTATATTTACGAACTGGGGTATCCGTAGGAAATGCCGACACGACAACCGAGTTTGGTATGTCTCTCAAAACACAGTGAGCAAGTCGAGGGCTGATGAATGGAGAGAGTGATCCATTTGATCGAGATGATTACGACCCAATGGACCACTTGCAGGCTCTCTTCGCCGACGAAAGCTCGACGGAAGTCATTGATCAAATGGAGGCCATGCTCGACAATCACCTCAACGACTACAACGCTCGTATACAAGACCTAGCATCCAAGCGTACCACTTCTCAACAAGAGAGCATAAGTAGCATAAAGCATGCCCAGGAGGACTTGCGTGATCTGTTCGAGAAAATGGCAACGCTGCAAACGAAAGCAGGGGATGTGGAGAGCAAAATCACAGTAATGACCGCCGACATTAAACGGCTGGATGTTACCAAGAAAAACTTAACTCTCTCAATGACTATGCTGAAGCGTTTGCAGATGTTGACGACAGCGTTTGATCGGCTCAAAGCTATTGTAGGGCCTCCATCGAGCGCACAACGTCAAAGCTCTCGCTCTCAGGGTCATGGAGATTACCGTGAAATTGCAGGCCTAACGCAGGCTGTTATCCAACTCATGGCATACTTTAAGTCCTACAGAAGCATCGAACAGATTGCTACTTTGGGAAAGCAAATCACACAGATCCAAACCCGTCTTTACGAAGAAATCTGTGAGGAATTTGAAAGCAATCTCCGTCTCGGATCTCGCTCGAGTATCTCTCCGACTGCGACAAACCAACTGTCTCAAGCGTGTTTGGTAATCGATGCTTTGGGAGAGGATGCAAGAGCTCGCCTGTGCTCATGGTACTGTACATCACAGTTGAAGGAGTACAAAAGTATTTTTGCCTCTGAGGAAGCTGCATCCCTCGACAATGTTGCTAGACGGTATGCTTGGATGAAACGTTTGCTTAAAATGTATGAGGACGAGCATTCGTCGATCTTCCCATCAGGCTGGAGAATCAGCGAGACCTTGTGCAAAAGCTTTTCAGAAATTACACGTACTGAATTCATAAGTATACTGGAGAAGACCGGGCGAAATCTGAACGTGAACGTGATGCTCGAAGCCTTCCAGGAGACCCTTGACTTTGAGCAATTTTTGGAAAGAAAGGTTTCATCGGATTCAAGATTGTCTATTGACACCGTCACATCGAAAGATGAGCGCCCACTCGTTTTTGGGAAAGCAATTTCTGAAGCGTTCGAACCATACCTAAGCTACTGGATACAAGCACAAGGTGCCACACTTTCCCAAATGATTGAACGGCATCGGAGGGAGCCAGTGAAAATCCTTGATGATGATGGCTCTTTCCGTACCGTCACTCCCTCTTCTGCCGAACTTTTCAGTTTCTACCGCTTCACCTTGACACAATGCTCTAAACTCTCGACTGGACCTGCTCTATTGGAATTGACAAATTTATTTTCACAGTGGCTTGAGTCTTATGCAGATACAGTCCTGCTCCATCATCTACCAGAAAAAATACAAAACCTAGAACAGCTGCAATGTGCGTGTATCATGGTGAATACAGCCGACTATTGTCATAAGACAACTTTGCAGCTTCAACAGCGCCTGCAAAGCAAAATTGATGAAAACCTCAAATCCAAAATTGATCTCCAACGCGAAGCTGACAAATTTACTCGGGTCATTAACCTTTCCATAATTGCATTAGTCAAAAAGATGGAGAGTGATGTCGACTACGCGTGGAAAGAAATGATCAATACGAACTGGAGCTCGCTAGAGACCGTCGGGGATCAGTCACACTATATCTATGAAATGACACGCCGATTTAGCGAGACTGCCAAGGAGATCTTAGCCGCAATCACCGCTGACGTTTACCATCGCACGTTCTGCGACAAAGTGGTGGAGAGCATGACTGTGACTTTCATTCAAAATGTGATTCGCTGCAAACCCATATCGGAAGTCGGTGCGGAGCAGTTGTTGCTAGATGCAGTCAGCTTGAAGAAATCCCTGCTTTTGCTCCCTCTGCTAGCGCAAGATGAACGAAATGGTGATAAAGAAGGCGCAACGGTTTCTAGTCTTTACATGCGTTTTGTCAATCGTGGAATGTCGAGAATCGAGACTTTTCTCAAAACACTACTTCCCCCAGCCTATCCCCCTCAAGGACTTATTCAAAATTACCTATTTCTCATCGCAGACCGATCTGTGCCAAACTTCACAAAAGTCCTGGATTTGAAAGGAATTGCAAAGAAAGAGCAAGGCTTTATCATCGAGCAGTTCGCAAATGAACTAAATCGGCATGAAAACCTTGTCGAGGCATCTGCGATCCTTTCACCTCTTCAAGTTACTTCGTCTACTTCTTTAGGTATTCCTTCAAATGTCAATCAGGCTGCGCGTTTGGATCCAGCAGCGATCGGCAACGCCATCTTTTCTGCTGCCAAAGACGGAATACCAAATGAGCCTTCTTCCCGGTTCAATGAAAATTTTAGGAATTTTGGAAAGTTCTTTAAAAGGGAACCAAAATCTAAATAGCCATTCCGTACACCTGTATATACACCATCAATCATCATGACATACCTAATATCTCTTCACCTAGGCCTCGCTAGCTAGCCGGATTGCCCTTTCTTCCATATTTTCGTCGTCAATCAGGCCGTCATCAACATCCATATTTAGGTACCCGCCCCTTCGTCTGTCATTGCTTTCCTGTTCTACGAGTCGCCTCTGCTCTTCAATGATTTTAACTCGTGCACTCGTTTGTCGATAAATGATCACGCCAGTGACGACGCCAAGTACGATTCCAAAGGTGAGTGAAAGGTAGTTAATGATGCGGGCCTTGGAGTCTAGTTCCGCATCTCCGGCCAAATTCGCCAAACGTGAGCCGATGAAAACATGAATCAAGAGCTTTGGAGCTGCCACGCACGACGCCATCAGAAACTGCAACCAGCTTACTGATGACACTGTTGACAGGCCTGCATTGCTTACCGAATACGGCAAGGGACACAAACGAATTAAGCATAGTAGCTTGAAGCCATCCTGTTTCAAAGTCATGGTGAAGGCCGCAAACCGACGGTCACGATTGACTAAATTTTCAGAGAAAGATGCAAAAAATCGGCGAAAGGTGAGGAAGGAGAGTGTCGAGCCGACGATCGTACCCGATGCTGCAACAAACCAGCCGTTGGGAAAGCCATAAATCAAACCAGCAAGAGTCATGCACGTCGAGTATCCTAGCAGAGGAGGGAATGCCGAGAGTACAATGAGTATAAATAGAATCGCCCAACCTCCTCTTTGCTCTCTCCAGCGCTTTGCCAGCGGATCGAGGGCTTGAAAGATCTGCGAGTGAAATATCAGGAATAGAATGCCGCACGTCGCACTAATGGCGATGAAAAATATAAAGAACAGCTTTTGTGCCATTGTCATGTGTTGCATCGTCTCCCTTGTTTTCCTCTCCATCTTTCGTAGGATACGAGTAAGATCCCGCCGCCACGCAAAGCCCCCAGTTACCCGGTGCATTATGGACGCAGAAGCACGGCCATTCTCTGAGAGTCCATCAAGCCGACCGTCATCAAACGGACCCAAAAACGGTTGCCGCGATTCGACAATGTCATCATCCTCTTCGGCATCCCCACGATGTTCTGCCATCCTGGGGGAGTCAACGAATCCCCTGCAAACTTAGGAGGTCAATCGACAACAACACAGGCCTGATTATCCTGGGGGATTTATATGGCCTGCACGTCTCAGCTCTACACTCAAATGCCAATCTTTTGTGTCATTGAGATACCGGCTGGGCAGTGCTCGGATACTTACCCTGCCGTCCACACCCGAATGGAATAAGCGAGCTCCACACGATCCCACACGACGGGAGTCAAGCCATCCATCCACCAACCTTGGCAAGGGCGAGCGAGGCGAAGGAGCAGCGCGCTGTTGATACTGTGAATGGTTATCGTTCCGCTTGGCTATAGGAATACGCGAGCAATGTATCCAGCATGATTGAGGAGCACCTGTATGATAAATGCAAGGCGATCCTGGATGGACCTGAGCTCGATGAGACAAAGGTAGAACTCATTGAAGAAGTTTTATCGCCCATTGTGTCCCCCGATGAGCTCGAGACCTCTGTGCTGGAAGTCCTGTGGAGGTCAAAGGAGCACTCTTCTCCGGCGGCTGTCGCGTTAGGGTCACCTCTTCCCGACCACAAAAGTACGAAACCCGCACCGAAAGGACAAGCCAATCAATATGCAGTCGGCCAGCGTGTATACAATGCCGTCGAGGCGCAGTCTGAGTATGTGCTGACGGCGGATATAGAGAAGCGGATGGCTCCATTTGACATGATTAGGTCTGTGATTGGATATGGGCGGACAGACAGCGCAATCAAGAAGGCACTAGCTGATTGTGGATTTGACATTCCTGAAGCTTTGACTCTTCTGACCAAAATGGATAATTCAGATGCAGAGAGTGAGAAAGAGAAGGAAGGAAGGAATCGGACGGTTTGTAGACACTTCATGGCTGGTTCCTGTCGAAGATCAGATTGCTGGTTCAGCCATGACTTGAATCGCACTGTTTGCAAGTACTGGCTGAATGGCAACTGTCTAGCTGGCTCGAACTGCGTCTTCTCTCATGATCCGTCTACCATTGTCTCGGAGCTTGATCTGAAAACGAGAAAACCAAAGGAACAGACGGCTGCCTTGAGCGATGAGAAATCATTTCCATCCTTAGGCAGTGCACAACAGAAGTCCAGAGGTGGTCCGTCTTCCAACACAGCCACCGGCCTGACCATGGCCCAAATCGCAAAGACGGCAAAGAAAGCACCGAAAGTGCCCATGCTTACTCCGAAAAAGACAGCCACCAAAACCCGGGTAGCTATTGCACCACCATCCTCGTTACCTTACGTTTCCGTGGGAAGCACAAATAATGCGTCTTACCTAAAGCACCGTGCTGATGCGATCTCTCAAGGTGCGCTACGGAATAAGTTCCTATCTTTAGCCGCTGAAGCCTGGCGCCGGGGTGATCCAGCGGGAGCAAAAAAGCTCTCAGTACGAGCAAATGACTGTGAAGTCATTATGAGAGGAGAGCATCAGAAAGCTGCCGAAGCAATATTTGGAGAGAGAAATGAGGGTCAGTCACATGGAGACAACAATTTCGTCGATTTACACGCTCTCCATCCAACAGAAGGTATTGCCTTTCTCGAAACCCGCCTACTTGATCTTAAATCCTCCAGCAAGCCTTTGTATGCCATTGTCGGCAGTGGCCACCATTCTTCCCAGGGAATTGATCGCTTGGCAAAGGCGGTTAAGCTTTGGCTTGACGACTGGGGCTACACGTGGCGAGAGTTTAGTATGGATGAGGAGAGTCATGGAGGTGTCATTGGAATAGATCCATCTTCATGTAGTGAGTGAATAAGATTGACCACCAAACTTCCAGAAAGATACTACCTTTTAATAAATGGCAAATGTCTAGATTATTGCGATTAACGGCACTATGTTTTGACACTACAAGTCTATTAGACGTTGTAGCGCCAGGAGTCGTTCAGGTGAAATGCAATGGCCCATCTACTTTTCGTAAAGGTCATCATCGGTCCCTCGACTCACCAACCGACGCTTGGTCTTTTTCCGAACTGTGCCAGATGTTTTAGGCTGTGCCAAATTTTCTACTTGCATTAATGGGGGAGAAACTTGCATGATCTCCACTGCATTCGTATCATTCATATTAGTAGGATTGGAGTTCGTGACGGAGCTGCTCAGCGTGTGAGTTTCGTGAGCATGGGCATTTCTCAGCAGTATGGATTCTATGTTTTGTAGTCTGGCATCTTGAACGTCCATACGATTTTGCATGTTGGTGAGCAGAGAATCGATCAATTTTAGCTTTACGTCCGTGGAGCGTATGGCATCGTAGCATGTGTTGCATGCAGTTCGTAAAGCGTAAACACTTTCATTTAATTTTTCATCAAGCTCGCCCATTTTCTGCTCTCGCAGAAGAACAGCCGCATCCCAACGAGCAGTGGCCTGTCGAAGAAAATCTTGAGACTCATTCTGCTGCAGGGAAATATGCTGTATGGCATTTTCAAAGATGGACTTCATATCGTCACATTGCATGGAAAGCTTTTTCGCCCAGAGTGCCATGGCTGGATCTGGTGGGAGAGAGGATGCTGGCGCATTCACGACCCGTTGCTGGAAGTGCGGCCATAGCAGAGATGGCTGATTCGCGGTATCCATTCGTCCGTCACGTTGTGATTTCGGTAGAAATTAGCGACGCACCGGCCAATGTCAGTCGACGACCAGCTGGCACGAGCATGGACGACAGTGCAGAATGAAGTGGAGACTTTCCAAGAGTATGTATCCTCGTCAGTCTTAGGCGGAGTGCAGCATGTCGCGGAGTGGTCGGAGATTATAATTCGGCACATCTTGCAGAGTCCTTATGCGCCTGAATTCCTCAAGACCAAAGAATTAGCTCCTACTCCACCCATGTCTCTTCTTCAGTTCATGAGGAAGTGGATTGACGATCACAAAGCTGCTGTCGGTATCATGCTCGCGGGCACCGGATTAGTCGGAATGACAATACTGTGGCACGCTGAAACTAGACCTCGACATCTGCGGGGAAGGTCACGCGTGTCTGTGAGCGGCGATAGAAGGCACATTGTGGTTATTGCACCGCCGTCAGAGAGCTTTTGGTCTCGACATCTTGCTCTTGATCTCGTGCGCCGAGGATTCTTGGTATTTGTTGCATGTGCAACGGACGTGCAAGAGGCTTCAGTACGGAGCGAGTCGAAGCCAAACATTCGTCCCATTCGTCTTGATCCGAAAGCCCCCGCAAAGTCACATCAAGGAGTCAGTATGCTCTCAAACTACCTCGAAGTACCAATTGAGAGGAATAGAGAAGCGCGGCAAGATGCAGTTCTGGCAGGGCTGGTCATCATTCCTGAGATTGTTCAGCCAGTTGGGCCCCTTGAGACGATTGACTACGATACGCTGTCTGGCGCATTTACGTCTAATTTGATTGACCCACTGGCTTACGTCCAGATACTGCTTCCATTGATTCGAATGAAGCGATCGAGGATCATTCTCATTAGCCCAAACATCCCACCACAAATCGGACCTCCATTCCGCGTTCCCTCGGTTGCCGCAAACGCAGCTCTATCATCGGCATTTCTGTCTCTTTCTCGAGAACTGGCACCACTCAATATCCCCGCAATACATTTGAGGCTTGGCTATTTTGACTTTGCAATAGAGGAGCAGCAGAAGCACAAGGCGACAAAAGTTTCGATGGATGACAATCCGACCACTCAGTCCCAACAGCAGCTTGCTCTTCGGAGTGCGCGTATTCCAGTCAAGTCGGAAGGCACTTACAAGGCAGGAAGGGGTGGGAGTCCCCTTTCAAATCTACACGACGCCGTTTTCGACGCACTAGTTGCAGTACAGCCACGAAGAGTATGGCACGTTGGCAGTGGTAGTATGTGCTATGAATGGGCCAATCGCTTCCTCCCGGAACGTCTTACATCCTGGATGCTATCTCAGCATCAAGCGACGAATTACGAGACTTGCTTTTCATGAAGTACTTACGGGGCATGTCAAAGGCATAGAGGTGTTTAGGGGCTTGAAATGTATATAGGCGTAGTGTTCTGTGGTCTTGGAGAGGGTCACTCGTACCTACTTACTGCCTGTCGTGCTGCCTCATATTTCATTACTTTACCGAAACTGGGATTAAATCCCCGGCACATTCCACCAATTCAGCCCACCCCTCAATCAGTCGGGACCACGACTATCCAACTAGAGGCCACAACAACCAACCCTCTGTGTTCGAGTACTGGAATCCCGGAGCGCGATTGCGTCGCCCAGTGCTCTCAGCCGCACTTCTCTACCCTCGCGCCGCTGTTCTCTCTGGGCCGATTTTTTTTCTCTCTAAAATTGCGCGCATAAACACTATAGGGACGACAGGTCTCACCACAACTCCACTCCCCACCAGCCCTCATGCGGCTGTGGTGCTCCTGGTGGATGATACATATAAAGTGGCTTTTCCTCACGACATTCGTTAGCTGTGTGTCGCTCGACTTCAGTCAGGTCCAATCTGCGGACGTCGACCTCAGCGCGCTCGGGCGCGTGGTAATTGGCGGCAACTTTGCCGGGGTCTCTCTCTTTGACTTCCCTCAACAAGTCAAAAACATCGCCTCCTCATCCTCCTTCTCTGCCAATAGCTCCGACAGTATATACCTTGAACTCCCAAATGGCGTCTATTATCCCTTTGTCCAGTCAGACGGAAATATCACCTCCATGTGTGCTCTTAAAGACAGCGCGGGATCGACAATCTCGATCGTTTTCAGCGGCAACTTTTCTACCGTGAATGGAACCAGTATGCTTAATATTGGCTTCCTCAACACAACCAATGACAGTTTAACGCTTGCGCCTATGGACGGCGGAATTGACGGATCAGTGTCATCTTTACTGTGCTTATCTCAAAATAATACTGTCGTTGTAGGCGGTCTTTTCAACAAAAATATGGCACAAAACGCGATCAAGTGGGTAGCTGGAGTCGGCTGGCAAGCTTTTGAGTTTGGTGGTTTTAATGGTAAGATCTCATCAATCGCTTCTACAAACAACAACTCGCTCTTATTTGGCGGTCAATTCGATTCTGTGGGCAATTCGAGTATTGGCGCAACTGGCTCCAATAGTCAAATCATCAATCTACAAACTGCCAACATAACGGCGGGAGGTAGTGCTCGTGGCTCTGATCCAAGGAATATAGCCTGTACCAGCTCTTCGGCTGCATGGAACATGTCTGGGTCGACTGGTTCGTGGTCTGCTGATTTGGGATTTGGGTTTCGACCCACCAAATTACGTCTCCGCAATTCCCAAAGTCGTGGACACGGAGTCAAAACCTTTCGATTCATAGCGCAACCTATCGGCGGAATTCTAAATATGACCTATATTGATAGCGCAGGACAGCAAAAAGCCTGTGATGCAACCTGCCCGCTACAAGAAGAAAATAATTTCCAAGAGTTCACATTTGTCAATGTCATTGGCATGGGTGGTCTCACGATAGCAGTTAGCGACAGCTATGGAGGTGTTGGAGGTCTTTCAGGAATTGAACTATATCAGAATGACATTTTTGCTTATGCTATTGGAAATTTTAACGAGCCAACTTGTAATACACCGAGCACTCGATCGATTTCGAAGACATCTGGCTCATGGACTCGAATTAATGAGTCAGATTCCGCTTACCTGTCTGCTAATCTGTCTGGGAATGCATTGTCAAACTCAACGGTGACTTTTCAGCCGAATCTCCAGCAAAATGGTATCTATGTTGTGCTTTTGTTCACACCTGGCTGTATGGCAGATCATTCTTGCTCTCAGCGAGGCGGGGTCAATGCAACCATGAATTACGCTGAAGGTCAGTTCTCGCAATATCCATTGTGGCAAACGAACAATTTTGACAAATATGATATGATATACAACGGCCCAATAACGATGAACAACGGATTCCGCCCCTCTGTCTCCTTAAGTGCGGCTGTTGGTGATACTGGCACAATCAATATTGTTGCTCAAAAGGTGCAATTCATTCTCACGAGTAGTTCAGGAGGTGTGAACGGGCTGTGGCAATACAACCCTGGAAAATTTTCAATCCAAAGCGTTACAACCAATTCTTCGATTTACCAAAGTGTGGGCCTTGGATTTGCATCCTCTGCTACGGTCTCAACGCTTGTCAATACAACAGCTGGCCTGCTCGTTGCTGGAAATTTTACTTCACAAGTTCCACAAGCTGCAAATGTTCTAATGATCGGCCCTAAAACCCATAGTATCTCGGGTAACGGATTGAATGGATTAGTCACACAAGCTGTGGATGTAAATGGAACTGTTTATTTTGCCGGTGACTTTACAAATACTCAGATGAAGAATGCCACTGGTCTTTCTAGGATCGCAGCCTATGATGTGGCAGCAGACCGATGGTCTCCGATGGGAGGTGGGCTGAATGGCGAAGTGTCAAGTATGGTTCCTATCTTTCTGAATTTCTCTGGTGTACCACACCAGGCTCTGGCTATAACTGGCAACTTTACACAGATCCTGGCATCTTCAACAAACGCGGCTGCCAGTGTCGCTGACGGATTTGCGTTATGGGTGCCTGACTTTCAACAGTTCTTGAGCAATCTTAGTCTCACGTCGGCTTACCTCTCTGGCAAAATTTCTGGTGGTTTTAACGACGACACGTTGAGTATCTTATGTGGAACAATCTCCTCGCAAGCAATCGCTGCTGGCTCTGGTGCTGTCTCATTAACGACCATCAATGGCCAACTTACTGCCCAGCCATACAATCTTACTACGCCATCGTCAAGTACGTCGTCTTATACGAAAAGAGACACTTCTACCCAGCCGAGCGGCGTTTATGCGGGTGCATTTTACACGAATGGCAGTAATACGCTGACAATTCTAGGAGGGCACTTTGTGCTGCAAGGAAGCAATGGAGTGGTTGCCAATAATCTCGCTATCGTCAATGGGGATCATGTCTCTGGCCTTCCGAACACGCTGAGTAGTGACAGTACCTTTCGTTTTATGCACGTGCATGGCGACACGCTCTTTGCCGGTGGGAACGTTCAAGGAAGCGCAAATGGTGGTAATGTCTCTGCTCTTCTTACTTGGTCACTAAGTCACAATACATTTACATCTTCTCAACCTCCTCCAATAAGCGGTGGTGCTCAGACAGTGTTTGCTATAACTACACGTCCAAACTCCAGAGATGTATTTGTGGGAGGAGACTTTGTGAATGCAGGCTCGCTAGATTGTCCTGCCCTCTGTGTCTTTGATGACGGTGCTTTGCAATGGGTGTCTCCCCGCTTTGGAATCACCAAAGGAAGTGTGGCGAATGTTGGCTGGGCGGGGCTTAATATCCTGGTGTTTGGGGGCAGTTTTACCATCAATAATACTGTGTCGTATCTCACATCATGGGATTTTGTAGCAAACAAGATGACTTTTGTGGGCGACAATAAGTTACCAGGACCTGTAAGCGCCTTTGCGATCGAAGGAAACTCAATCGATTACATTTACGCTGCTGGGACTGGTTTAGATGGGTCTACCTATGTCATGCGCTACAATGGTCAAAGATGGTTGAATGTAACCATGTCCATCATGAGAGGATCGACCATTACTGCTCTGCAACTTGTTGCTGTGACTCAGAACCATGCAGCAAACCAATTTATGGGATCGGACAGAAAGTTACTGGCCATGGGCCAGATCACGTTGCAAGGCAATCAAAACGTTTCAGGCGCAATATTTGACGGGGTCTCATGGCAGCCATTCCTCTTGAGTACTGCAAAAGGTTCCACTGGTGCGGCGTATCTCACTTTGTCAGCGGGCATGCAAACCTTCCCCGAGCCGAAGTCAGCGCTGGCAATAGGCCTGGTGATTTTGGTCGCGCTTGCCATAGCGCTTGGCATCATCTTCCTGCTCATATTGATTGGCCTCGTGATAGCCTATTTCAGGCGGCGGTCCGAGGGATATCACCTGGCGCCGACGACGTATAATGAGAAGGCCGACATGCAGCACCTTCCCCCTCAAAATCTCTTTTCAGATGTCGGCAAGCGAACG
>JAABUO010001594.1_pt1 | contig 29173 bp, 23 predicted proteins | sample 5559291 | NCBI WGS metagenome assembly JAABUO01 (sample SAMN10711878, study PRJNA513372) | rock metagenome | isolation source: Antarctica rocks | place: Antarctica: Victoria Land, Finger Mt sud | reverse complement strand
GGTGCACGTTGAGAGACTGTTCAGTAGAGCGAGGGACCTACTAGGTATCCGCCGCACCACCATGTCCCAATGGCGTATTGAACAATTGTGCACTTTGAAGGATAATTATATGGTTGAGGGTGTATTTAAAAGTTCAAGTTAAATACAAATCGTTGTTGTATTTAATTAAGTAGGATTTAGTAAGTTTGACTGCTATCAAGTTCAAGTTCAAATACAGGCTGTATTTAATAAATCCGACTTATGCCGGGCTCTGGAAGCAATATGAGTATGGCCAAAGTATTGGGTTCAATTTTCGGGAGATGAGAGGACAATACGCGAATTGGACCACCGAAACGCAGTTTTTAATTGTGTATTGTGTTTTACTCAATTCTTGTGGATGCCAAACCTGAGGGTAAAAAAAGGCCTCACTAATGGCTTATTGTACAATTGACAAACACTTTAATGCTTCTTGCCTTACGTCAACGGTCGCCCAAGACGATGACAGAATACTGCATGCATCCTGGACAATTTCAGAACTTCGAATGTCTTTCCCAAACTCGGCAACAGTTTGAAAACTTCGATACAGTGTTTTCTTTTCGAGTCTAAGGTTAGATTTTTATTGCTTTCAAGAACATACTTTGGCAGTGGACGCTGTCCGAATAAAGGCTGGTTCAGGGTGAATGAACGGATGGCAACTTCGCATCGCTTCTGCATATATGGTAATGCTAACGTCTTCATTTTTGAAGACCCTACAATATTAGGAGAGAAGAGATCTAGCTTACCCGAAGTAAAACCGACAAGACTGTCAAAGCAGACGAAAGCAAGTTTGGTCCGCTGACATTTTTTTAGAGGTTCCACAGTACCACAGACTGGCAAGTTCGAGTCCAGGTGCCTGTTGGTTTGTAGTTCATCCCAATTCGAAAAAGAGCCAAGAAATAACGCCAGAAGTGCAATATCGAGCGGGGGTTCAACTTCAGCCGGTAATCGTGCACACAACCGTATGAGAATTGCATTTATATGTAGTATGGCATTTGAGTCAAGCTCGTCTCTGGTTAAGTGCCGACAGTCCGATGAGATTATAGTTTCAATTAATCCTTGGACTGACACAAAGACGTCGCGACTAGTCGCAATATTATGTTGCTCAAGATACCTATCCAAACAAAGCAAAATGTCTTGTGCGCCCACAGTTGCAGCCTCCCATAATGGTAGAGATTTGTACGCTGTCTGATATATGTTTTTCCGTTTCGTTGTGATTGCGAATGCTAAGGCTTCCAGAGATTTTGATACGAGTACACTGTCTGCATTTATTTGAAAAATGTGTTCTTCGTCAAAGTATTCAGGTAAAATCTTTGTCGCATTGCGACTCAATGCCTCAAAGCTACACAGCCGGGTTGACCCTGAGTGTGGGATGAGTGGCGGCAGTTCTATTAACGGCAGAAGAATGAAGCCCACCAATATCTGTATTAGTGACGCTGTGAATTGTGGCGCGTTAATTTTTGTTAATGTGTCAAATACAACCCGTTGAATTGGAGCCATATGATCTTTATCGGAGAAGTAACTCGGTAGAAAGCGATATTGCGCAGCGATCGAAAGCGAGTGAAATGCTGTCTGCGCCCCTTCTAAAGTAGGCCTGGAATACTCATAAACAGGAAAGAAAGCCAATAGAAATATTTCGAATACTTCAGGTGAGACTTGTTGAGGCTCAGAAGAATTCCGCACTTCAACTCTCTCGTTCCAAATGCGCCAAATCAGATCTCTATCATTGACTCTACCGCATTGTGCATGACAAAGCGCGTTTGCAACAAGCGCAACATTACGCCACAAAGCGACTGATACCCCTTCGCTGACCATATCAATTGATGCAAAGTAATTAAAGAGTTTGGACAAAATAGTACTGAATAGGGGCAAGTGGCTCAATTGTTCTGGAAACCTAGCAAAAACGGAGCTCAGACCATTAACTATCAAAATAGCAGTTTCATTCATTTCTGCAACAGCAGATTGCTCATGCGCATTATTTGAAGAAGTAAGCAGCATGTCCTTGGTGGTGTAAGTCAGCTTAAAGCATATCCACAAAACTATGTTCCAAGTTTCGGGACCGAAAGTATCTCCACCACTGTCTATGATTCGAAAGAGTATCTGAACCGCACCTTGTTCGTCAGCAACTCTAGAGAAAAATGGTACCATTTCGGACTTCACATCGGTTGTCTTCACATACATTCACCAGTCTCAGCAAGATCAACATTTCGACTGCCATATAACTATGTGCGGATGATTCTGCTATCGCCGATTGCTTTATCTCGTCTTCGTCATTACCACAATGCAAATCAATCTGGTCATTTCTCTCCACTACCTTGGATTTAATGAAATCCGAGACAGTCCAAAAGAGGGTTGTTGTCTTCATTAGTATCTTTTGGGATGCAGCACTTACTGAGAACGAAATGTTTAGGTCCAAAGTTTGCTGGCAGAAGCTGTATAGTAGGTCAGTTAGTCGAATGAGGCTTGGCATTGGTAAGTTTGACAAAAAGTCGGAGCAGATCAATTGGACCGATTCCTCGGCGGATCTAATCAGTTGTGAAGATTCTCTGAATTTAGCATCTCTGCCTTCCAGCGACGCATCTGCGGGCTCCTTGAAGCCGCGAAAGACCATTGATATTATTTTTAGTATTACATCCCACTGCCCTTCAATAGCTTGCCCAGAGTCTTCCAAAAGCTGATGTAATGCCAAAAGCTCTTTCAAGAAAAGCTGTGTCTCACATGTCTGTAACGTGAATGATTGCTGTTGTCCAACTATTTTCGCAGACTCTTCATCAAAAACAGCTAGTAACCTCTCGTATAGAGGATGCTCAAATCTGGAATTCATCAACAATATGTCATGCAAAACATCGGCAGCTTGGAGACGAACCGTCGAAATAGCTTGCTCCTGGCCAATTATATCAAGTAAAGATTTGGCGATCTGGGTCCATCCGCTAGTCTCTGGAAGATGAGTCATGAATCGCAAGATGTTTCGTTCAGAGATCAGCCGCAAGATTTGCAACGCTTGCTGGCATAGAAAACTTTTCGAGAGTGGTAGTAACGCATCAAGCATCTGACAAAATACCTCATCTGAGTAACCTGTAGAAGAATCGATGAGCTTTCTCACTGAAGTAGCAGCAGCACGAAAATCACTCTCGGAGGAGACACCTTTTGATCCAGCAAGATTTTGTTCCATAGACAGTAGGCTAGGGTGAGACGGTGCGCGAGAAATGTGGAACTCAGAACTTAACAGCACTGGTAATGCTATTCGCCATCCCTGCGCCAGGGTATTCGCCAATGCAGAGACTACATGCACAAATGCTCGAAGACACAACAATTGTCTCGAGTCCAGAGTTTTCAACACTGGTTGTGATGTCTGATCAGCATGAAACGTTGCCGCATACGTGTCTTGCTTCAGTCTAGCCTCACTGTCTTCCGTTATAGCCGACTTTCCTAGTGTCGTTAGAATGGCATCACGAGCATCACTCAATGCCAGGACACCAGAGATGTGGGCAAACCTTTGAAAATGTCGGATAAGCGACTGATAGTAGTCATGGTCCAAGGAACAATTAAGAAAAGTGGAGTAGCACGCAAGCAAACCAGACCAGATTCTGTTTAAAAAAACGGTGCATTCCATAAGCATTACTTGTTTCGCTTTCTCCTCCCGTTGACTGCTTTCCTGCTGAAGTACAGCATCATCGGCACTTTGTGAAGTGCGATCCATGGTCCTCTTGGGAGAACTACTTCGCTTGAGACTAGCAGTACGAGGGCGCCTCTTCCTAACTGAAGAGCCCATCAATGGCAACACCAATTTCGCCAGCCCTTCCGAGATCGCATTAACTGCTGTCATGACTAGATAGGGAGCGTACGATTCATCGAAGTTTGGGGGTTCGTTTCTATCAAGTTGGTCAATCAAGGGAACCTTAATTTCGCTCCAAGACGAGCTTAGTCCAGAATGTACAGCTTCATCCGCTTGATCTCTCGATGAAACAATACCCGCAAGCTCTAAAGTCGCCTGGTCTGTAGACATCATGGCAATCTCACGTGATTCTTGATACGAAATGTCCGAAGTATGTGACCCCAATCCGATAACGGCAGTGTTTGCACAAAGAAGGCGATGCCAGGCCGCAATAATAGTAGTGACAATATTTCTCCGCTCTTGCTTGTTATCAGACACGCGAAATATTTGTTTCAGTAAATCAAGATCTTCCGCCACAGCTCCAAAGATTTCCATCATCAAAATTCGCTTCCATGATGGGGCTGAATCTGGGTCTTCGATAATATGTGCCATGAACGCGAAAGCCATTTCGCACTCGGACGGCACAAGTCTGTAACACTTTCGTACGACAATCAGTAATACTCGGCAAACGCGAACTGTAATTGAGAACCTCTGTGGCTCTGATATGATGCGAAAGACTAGTGGGACAACCAACGTCTGGAGAATTGTGGCGAGCTGCCCATGCTCTAAGAATGTAGTAGGATGATTTTGCAATATACTCTCGATCAACTCAAGTCCAAAAATCTCGCTTATGGAATTAGGTGGTAACAAGACTGGCTTCTGCTTGTCTATGAGCAGACATAAATCCGATAAAATGAGCCCGGCGTCTTGAAGAGCCCCCCCTTTTTCAGTCTCATTTAACTTTGGAAGTGCAGCAACGCGATCAAACACCGCTATGACAAGTTGACGAAACGTAGCTGCTGCGGTATTATTGACAACTGCCACTTTACCGCTTTGAAGCTGGGTGCACATCTCGACCAGTCGGCCCAGGGATCTCCCGTGGATAGCATTGCCGTAAGCATCGATAATCAAGGGGAGAATTTGTAGAATCTTTAGGTGAACTTCGATACCAAATACCGTAGCCCCATGTAATGCTTCTAAAGAATCATCCACCATGCTCGATGGTAAGGCATGCGACTGTACAAGCCTGAACAAACAGCTAACTCCAGCAGTTGCCCATTTAGCATTTTTGGATTTGCAAGCTATTAACAGTGGCTCAACAAAGCTGCTATTGACCGAGAGTTCTGCAGCAACATCGTTCTCCGGCTTCGATGCAATCGACTTCAAGAAGCTTAAGGAGTGATCAGCTGCGGCTCTTAACTGAGTATTTTTCCTTTTCCCTTCCACATGAAAGAAATTTAGCTCCGCGGTAAGCGCATTTACTAGCATCTGAAGACATCTGTCGATTTCAACCAAGATTTTCAGATGACGAGCAATTTTATTTCACGTTAAACAAGTACGTATGTAAAGCAAAGTGCAACCTGTACAGCGTAGACTAACGAGCTATGACTATTTGATTTCGTAATGCAGCTAAATCATATTGACTTTTTTGGCATCTGTTTGGTGTTGTCATACTATCACAAGTGTGAACTGCCCCCCGCTTATCACCAAAGGAGGGTGACTGGCATTTCCAGAGATTAAGATGGCAGTCAAGGTGCCCAGGAACTTCAAACTGCTGGAGGAGCTTGAGAAGGGCGAAAAGGGTATCGGATCTGGAACCTGTTCGTACGGCCTTTCCAACCCCGAAGACCATGAAATGAGTAACTGGAATGGCACCATCCTTGGCCCGCCACACTCTGTTTTCGAGAACCGCATCTACATGCTTACACTACATTGCAGCGAGCTCTACCCCTCTACACCGCCGACCATACGCTTCGTGAGCAAGGTAAATCTACCATTTGTCGACAATAACGGCATTGTCAATGCACGCTTGCCTTGTATTGCAAATTGGAAGGAGTCCCATTCGCTGGAGATAATACTCACGGAGCTGAGAAGAGAAATGGGCCATCCGGTAAACAAAAAGCTTCCACAACCACCAGAAGGCACAACCTACTAGATTGTGTGGAGCTCATCCCTGCAGAAACCCCCATATCCACTATGTATGTTGCAGCATCACGAAGGACTTAGGACTAGTAGTAATTAAACGCCGTTATATCAGAAGGACAGTCATCCCTCCTAATGTAGACCCACAGCATAATTGCAATCCAAGTGCAACTGTAAAAATGCAGAAAATCAGTGCACTCGCTCTCTGCTCCCAGAGGACTCTTCCTGCTCTGCTGCTCTGCTGCTCGGTGGTTTGGTGTTGTGTCTGTGTGTCGGCGGGGCAGTTCCTGGAAACCGGCCCATTTTTTATTATTACAGGTGCCGCAGATACCTCTCTTCCAATGGCCACTCTGTCGGATGACGTAAGGCCACTGAAGCCGGCAGTGCTCGATTTAGGGAGGATCATGGTGCCAGTGCATCTACCAGGCATGGAAGTCAAGCGCCGGAGGATCCTTGAGACGGCATACCGGGTGTATCTGTTTTCGCCTCCCAAGCCAATGTCTCTTGGAAGGCCGACCGTCCGAATACCTAGAGCCGACACCGAGCGGGCACGAGGGCCGTGTCCTAGACAAGGTAGATCGCCGGAGGAGGTCGTCACCATACCTTCAGCCCACACCTTGGAGGCGCGACCCCGGCCGGTAGTAAAGCTTCCGCCAATAAATGGAGGGACTGCCCGACCTATTGTCCGACTCCCACCGACGGGTCGCACAAGATCACCTTCCCCGGAGAACCGCCTCCCTACGATCAGCACCATATCCTCCGCATCTGAACTACCGCAGCAACCTCTTACCAACGGCATTGGCCCTCATCCCATCGAAACCGATGTGCGACATGTTCGAGGCCCAAATGCGATTATGCAACCATGGCCGACAAAGGCTGCGGCAGTACCCGAACTTGTCGCTATGCATCAATCTCCACCTGTGGCACCTCTCCCCTACCCCCCAGTCCCCTTCTACTACCAAGATCCAGCTATGCAACAAGCTCTGTCCCAAGAGAATGCTCTTCATGGCGCAAAGTTCATGCATCCTCACGTTCCAGAGTACTACTACCACCCTACCAGCTACTCACCTTCAACGCATTCTCTGCCAACGCCTACGACGCCATACGAGTCCAATGGAATGGTCTACTTCTACCCTCCTCCTACAGCGACACGGAACAATCCAAATTACGAGTTTACCCCAAATCAAATGTACTACTACCAATGATTTTAAAGACTTAAACCCCATTGTTTATAGTTTGCCGTAAAGAGTTAGCTGACACCACGTGATCTCGCGATTTGTTGGCGAGGAGCGCGTCCAACAGAAGTACACATGTATGGTCGAGGAAATGGGAAGGTGTCTCGACCCTACTCTCGACCGACCGGTTCATTCTTTGACGAAGGTCAGCGTAGTAGGCCCTACGGCTCGAGCTATTATCCCGCACCGAAGGCGAATTCAAGGGAGTTTGATGTTATTGTACCGGCGCAGGTATCATCAGAGAGCCGGTCAAAGCTGGGCACATTTGTTTTTGGTCACAAAGATGCGGGAATAGAGGATCCTAGGCCGGTCCCCAAAACTCCAGCAAAAGCAGCCATGCCACAACAATGCCAAAGTTCATCGGATGGCAAGTCGACGCAAGACGGAGGACGCAGTTCGCCATCGGAATTGATTTCATGGCAATTAACTCCCAGCGCCACAAACCTACTCGATCCCTCTCATTTCGGGAAGCAGTCTTATATACGTGCTCTGCCTTCGCTAGAGTCTACGACTAGAACGGATAATGCTGACCAAACTGCCAACGTTCAAAGTCGACCAAAAGAAGCTACACCCACTACTCTCTACGATGCTCCCCAATTAAGTCATAACAAAGGCAGCTCGGGGGGTACAAAAGTTTTGAATCGTTCACATTCCTATGAACGGCCAATGGAACGCGTAAAACGCCAAAGGACTGTTTCAAACGATGATGCTCGCTCTTCGAAGCTCTCGGGTATGGTGAATAGGATACACTATGATATTTTTGACGATTCTTGCGACTCGAGTACTCACAGAGACTCATCAACTCGGCTCAGAATTAAAGACCAGCCAAAAAATAAGCCCCCTCCCAACGACAGTGACAGCATGGAAGACAAACCTGCATTAGGAGATTGTCAGAATCGTCTCACAAGTGACGAACTCGACCCTAGCTCGCAACTCGAGAAGGAGATGAATGATGCGTTTTGGGATGAAGATATTATTCCTGAAATGGACTTTAGCGAAGGAGAGAAGGGGAAAAATGTACAAAGCAGTGCTGCCAGTAACACAAACGTGGTCGAAAATGCTATGAGCCAGGTGTCTGTCCAGCAAGATTTAGATTGTCGGGATTCAGGCGAGATGGTTCAGACTGCTCCACACAGTGATGAAATTGATCCAGACTTTGAGATCAATGAACTGGATATCGCAGCGTTGGATGAGTTAGAGCAAGTCAATCATCCAACGGAGCTACCCTCGCCTAGGGTGGAATTGAAGTATATTGAGGAGGCAAGCCCTGGAAATGTAGAAAATAAGGCAGTTGGCAACTCGGATGAAGACGTGGAGCTTGATCAGCTCTTTCTTAACTTAGAAGTGCCATCGCCGCAAGCACAGACAAACTCCGACTCTTTCGACAGCTTGGATTTGGGATTTGATCTCGACCCTTGCGGTCAATCTGGTGAAGGAATGTTCGATGGCACGGAGGCTATCCTAGACTACAGTGAATTCAAAGAAGATAAACGTTGCCGCCGATTTCATGTTGTTGAGATCAAGAACGAGGTGCACACGAGGGCTATTCGGTTAATCGATCTGCAAACTAATGGAGTCCTTTGGGTAGATATGCGTGACGATTGGATTGATTTGCCTCTAGAAATCGGTGATGTTATCAATGTCATTGGCAAGTTTGTGGCTGGGAGATGCGTTGTTGATAATAATAACAGCAATATAATTATATTGCATCCTGACACCCTTGTCGCAAGTACGGTGTTGGCGGACTCATTCGAGTGCATGCGACGAGCAGTATTGCAAGATAGAATCAAAGCAACATCGGAAGTGACTCGCCCGTTAGTGTATGGGAGTATTCTTCATGAGTTGTTTCAAGAGTGTTTGGTTGCCAAGAATTTTGAAACCGTCTTCATCCACGAAGTGATTGACAACTTGCTAAAAACTCACCTGGAACAACTATACATATTGGAGGAGAGTGTCTCAGTGGCGACTGAATATCTCCAAAAGAAAGCGTTCAATTTTCAAGATTGGGGAGATCGATTTATTCATTTTGAACCTCAACCCCAAGGAATCCTCCAGGTTCACAAAGAATCGACCGAACGATTTGGTTGTGTTAACAAGATCCTAGATATCGAAGAGCACATCTGGTCTCCAATATTCGGGATGAAAGGAAATATTGATGCAACTGTTCAAGTACAAATTTGGGATCCAACAGCAATGAAACAGAAAACTCTCGTGGTACCACTCGAGCTTAAGACAGGCCGCAACTCTAGTGTTGTCTCACATCGGGCGCAAACAATACTTTACACCCTCCTCATGACCGATCGATACGATGTCAATATCAGCGTTGCCCTTCTATATTACATGGAGAAGGGAGACATGATTCTCGTGAATGCTCTGAAGAATGAGTTGCGAGATCTCATGCTCGGACGAAATCGCCTTGCTCAATATCTACAAGACCGATCTTCCGCATTGCCGGGGCTGCTTAGAAAAGAGCACGCTTGTAAGAGATGTTATGCAGCTGTTTCCTGTCAGATGTATCACAAAACTCTTGAGTGCGGAACAGCTGAATCTAGTGGGATGGGGAAATGGTTTGACGAGCAGACCTCCCATATCTCTGAACAAGACGCTGAATTTCTTCAGCATTGGGAGTCTTTAATCACAAAGGAGGAGAGTGTAACCATCCGCGTTCGACAGGAACTATGGTCGATGACGAGTACTGAACGTGAAATAGTGGGGCGATGCTTCAGTGGAATGGTTATAATTGGGGAGAATGAGACTGGTGGTATAAAATCTCAAAGTGACCAGATTTCTGGGAAAGAGAAAATTGGTAGATTTCAGTATCTTTTTAGAAAGAGGGATTCTACTGTGCAGTCAAGCGCATTCACGGACTCCCAATTGATAGTCGGCGAGCCGATTGTTGTGTCAGATGAGAAAGGGCATTTTGCACTAGCCAATGGATACGTGACTGATGTTAAACCGACCTACATCACCGTTTCAGTGGATAGAGCCCTAAGGGAGTCTCGAGAGAGGCAAAACGATTTTGACAGTCAGAGAAACCAAGTTTTCACGGGAATCGTGGCGATCACGTCTGAAAACACACGAAAGAGCCCCCCTCCCAATTCAAAATCAGAGAAAACCTACCGAATAGATAAAGATGAATTTAGCAATGGGATGGCTTTAGTGCGTAACAACCTTATTCAGTTTCTTGCAAAACATGGCAACGCTCGCCACCGTCGGTTGATCATCAACCTTGATGCTCCAGTGTTCTTCCCTCAGAGTGAGCCTTTTGCGGGCAATTTAGGAGCTCTGAACTTAGACCAGAGGGAGGCCGTCAGAAAAGTCATGGAAACTCAAGACTATGCTTGTCTTCTTGGCATGCCTGGTACCGGTAAAACGACCACTGTTGCTCAGGTTGTGCTTGAATTAATCAGCCAAGGTAAAAGTGTACTTGTCGCATCATACACCCATACTGCTGTCGACAGCATCTTGCTCAAACTTAAAGATGCTGCAATTCCCATGCTTCGATTGGGTTCACAAAGCAAAATGCATTCGGACGTCATTCCTTTTGCGACTCCCTCGCAGCTGCCAACAACCCTTGAACAGCTTGACGCTTTGTACAAGAAGCCACAAGTAGTCGCCACGACATGTCTCGGTATAAATCATCCTATCTTTTCAATACGCAGGTTTGACTTTTGCATTGTCGACGAAGCATCTCAGATTACACTACCCGTCTGTCTGGGACCGATACGATTTGCCGACAAATTCGTTTTAATTGGAGATCATAATCAGCTCTCTCCTCTTGTGCGAAATCCAGAGGCCCAAGCTGGGGGCTTGGATCTCAGCCTTTTCAAACTTCTTGTGGATGCGCATCCTCAATCAGTCGTCAGTTTGACCCATCAATACCGTATGTGCGAAGACATTATGCTGTTATCGAATACAGTAATATACCGTGGTCGACTAAAGTGCGGAACCCAAGAAGTTGCGGACAAGCGGCTACACATTCCCTCCCCCAGTATGATCCTCAAGGGATCAACGAAAGGAAGGCAATGGATTGCCGATATACTTTCTCCCAATCGAAGAGTAGTATTCGCAAACACGGATGCGGTACCAGCACCAGAAGTACTCTGTGGTGACAGGATTCAAAATGATGTTGAGAAAGACGTCTTGTGCCAAATCGTAGAAGCAATCACTGAAGCAGGTGTTCCAGAATCAGCTCTCGGGATCATTACAGTCTACCGCTCACAATTGAATATTATCAAACACGCGCTGAAGCATCTCCCAGGTGTTGAGAAGCATACTGCCGATAAATTTCAAGGTCGCGACAAAGAGTGCATCATCATTTCTCTAGTTCGATCGAACGCAAAGCAACAAGTCGGTAGTCTTCTCAAAGACTGGCGACGAATCAATGTGGCCTTCACGCGAGCTAAGAGTAAGCTAATTGTCCTCGGATCTCTAAATACGCTCCGGGGCACGCCATTATTGCAGGACTTTTTGGAGCTTGCAAAAGCTCACAATTGGGTATACAATTTACCTTTTGGTGCACATGTCCCTGCTCTCCCATCACCTCTGCCCGCAATATCTCTACATCGCGAAAGACACACGACTACCAAAGTCATTAAAGCCGACAAGGAATCGATTTTGCTAAAGAGGCCAATTCTTCGTGACATTGTAAATAATAGCAACGCTAGCTAGTGTGTGTAAAACTTACGAATCATCACTTTCTGTACTGAACCTTGAGTGTAGTTCTGATATCAACAGGAGAGAGGTGTCAGCGTCACCATGTCATACACCAGCCCACTTCTGCGTCAACTCCCATAGGCGGTCTTGTTCCTCATCTGAAAAACTTGGAAGAGGAATCGGTTGCAAGTCTTTATCTAAAGAAACAATGCCAGAAGCGGGACGGAGAATTGCCTCCGTCACGACTCTTCCTGCCTCCTCTTTGCTCCGTGCGAACCACATGTACGACATAATCCACCACACGCTTGCTCTCCATCCATCGAGACGGTGCAAACCAGTTTCGGGGACAAATCCTGGCTGAATCACAACTATCTCCTTGATCACAGCACTCCACTTCAGAGTCAATGCCAGCTGCATGAGTTTGGCATCAGCATACGACACTCCTGTCCGCTCCTTCTCATCGACGGAATGTATCCTGCCGGCTGTATGTAATGCAGACCCGACAAAGACTACGCGTGATACTTGCTTTTGAAGCAAATAGAGCAACAGCCAGTGGCCTATGTGGCATACTGAGAGATGCAGGTCTAGTCCCGAGGGACCTTGACGCCGAGGGCCAAGGTAGTAAACAGCCGAATTGCATACAAGGACGTCTACATGCCCATGAACACTTTTGACAAATTCTCGGACAGATTGAAAGTCAGCAAGATCGCATTTGCGAACGTCCATTTCATTTACATCATGGGCCAGAGACGGGTCCCGCAGAGCAAGTATGATCTCGTGAGGACCCCTCTGTTGGAGCTCACGACACGCTGCTAAGCCGATGCCAGTATATCCACCCGTAAATAAAATTCTCATTTACGTTGACTTATGGTTTCACCGTTTCGCGCTCTTTAGCTTCAAGACAACATCTAAACCCATGTCAGACAGCAACGCAGCCCGATACGAGGAAGGTAAGGCTCACAGCCACGACCATCTAGATCCCAAGGTACGCTCATACAATATACATGGAAACTAACAGGGATCAGGATCAGAGGTCCATTGCCAATAAGCTCGATGCGGAGGAGCGAAAAGAGAAGGAAGCTGAGAAGCCGAGTCTAGCTTCAGTTGACCCGACTGCCCCTGCACTTATGCATGGACACAAGCCATCCAAAGGAGCTCAAATTGACAAGGAGTTAATGGAGGAAGACGAGGCCCAGTTGAAAAAGAAAGGAAAGGCATAGACACACGTCACCGTACATCTATACAAATTTGTTTCTTCTCGATCGTTTAATATCCTTGCACCAGGTATGCGTTCCCGCCGTAGTTCCAGTGAACGTTTTTGATCTCATACATATGCATTAGCAGCATGACAATCAATCATCTGAAGACGAGATAAGGAGCAAAACAATGCTAAATAATGGGAGCGGGAATCTCGTCCGCTGCACTATCGCAAACGACATCTTTGGTTGCGTTCTTAGATGAGTTCGAAGATGTGTCGTATGATAAGATCCTTGGGAGTGCAAGGTTTCTAAAGAGCGTACGTGCAAAGACCCAGGATGGAATACCTGTGGTAGTCAAAGTCTTTCCAAAGCCCGGGCCGGATGTCTCTTTTACCAGAGAGATCGCAGAACTGAATGAGCAGCAGAACCTGCTAAGCAGTGTCCCTAATGTATGTACACACTTCTTGCTTCGGGAAACGGACACTGCCGTAGTGCTCATGCGGCAATACTTCTTCAGTAGTCTATATGACCGCATTAGCACTCGGCCGTTTCTGGAAAATATTGAAAAACGATGGATTGCGTATCAGATGCTCCTAGCCTTGTACGAATGCCACTCTCGTGGTGTTCACCATGGGGATATCAAGACCGAAAATGTCTTGGTCACTTCATGGAACTGGGTATGCTTTGCTGATTTTGCCCCATACAAGCCTATTTTTATTCCCGAGGACAATCCAGCCGACTTTTCTTTCTATTTCGATACCTCTTCAAGGCGGATTTGCTACTTGGCTCCGGAAAGGTTCCAGAGTCGAAATGAATCTTCAACTGGCTCTGGAATGCTGACAGATGCTATGGATATTTTTAGTCTTGGCTGCGTTATAGCCGAGCTTTTCATGGACGGGTCGCCTATGTTTACGCTGTCACAATTATTTCGCTACAAAAGAGGGGAGTACGATCCATTTCTCCCTTACATCGACAAGATCGATGATTTCCACATTCGTGTTTGTACTATAATATCTCAAATCTAACAATCAGCAATTGGTGAAGCAAATGGTTGCTATAAACCCTACTGAGAGAAACTCAGCTTTTTATTTCCTCCAAGAATGGTGAAATCTAATCGACATTAACTTACATGTAGGCGAAAGAAATGCTTTCCAGACTATTTTTACGATTTTTTGCATCAATACGTGCATGCAGTCACAGATATACCCGAGCATCGACTTTTGACCGACAACAATGAGTATGCAGTATCGGAATTGGATGAGAGACTTCAAAAGATATATTCTGATTGCGACAAAATTGCGTTCTTTGTAGGCATCAAATCTCTACCGCATGTCAACTCATACTCAACTTCTCGAAAGGTACTTCCTGTGACCCTTGCTATACCTTCTCCTCATAGCATTTCCGAAGATCCAAAAGATTTTGTGGACGACGCTCTTACCTTTCTTTCCATATGTCTGTCAAGTATAAGAGCATCGACGAAACCTGAATCCCGTGTCAAAGGTTGCGATATTGCGCTGGCCCTGTGTGAACATCTTTCAGATCAGATCAAACTTGATCGATGCCTCCCGTACTTTGTTGCTCTTTTCAATGATGAGTCACCAATCGTACGACATGCCGCCCTGAGGTCTGCGTCTCAGTTGGTAAGTTTCTATGCATTGGAAAAGTCTAATTGTAGCTTCTTATGGTACAATCAATTGACTCCTCAAATATTCACGTAATCACAGAACATGTTATTGTGAAATCTTCACGGTTCCTCCGCGATCCAAGTGTCCTTGTTCGCTCCTTGTATGCTCAAGTTTTAGGGGAGCTAGCGGAGATTTCTATTCGCTTCTTGGACAAGGGAAGAAATATTGCGAGAAAGGAAAAAGGGTTGCATAACTCAGATATGGCCCAGCTTGATGACAGCTTGGAACATACTTCCGATGTGGCTCACGAACGCAATAGGAGCCTCTTTGAAGACCAAGTCACATTATTGCTTGCAGATCCTTCCACAACTGTACGAAGAGCTCTGTTGCTATCTATGTCGGCTCTGTGCGTATTCTTAGGAATGCAGAGATCCAAAGATCTCCTACTAAGCCACTTAGTAACCTATCTGAATGACTGGGATTGGCAGCTCAGGGCTTCTTTCTTCACACATATCACAGGTGTTGCACTTTATTTGGGCACCCAAAGTGTCGAGGATTTTATCATGCCTCTTGTTCTGCAGTTTCTCGCCGACCCTGAGGCAGCGGTAGTTGAGAAAGTGTTAGAAGCTTTGGCTAAATTTGCAAACATGGGAATTCTTAATCGGACCCAAATGAGAGAACTATGTGAGGTATGTGGCATTTACCTTTTGCATCCCAACAGATGGCTGCGTGCGGCCGCAGTCAGCTACATTACTACGAATTTGAAATGGTATGATGAAGTCGACATGCAATGTAATATACTCCCCCTCATCTCGCCTTATCTACATGCCACTACCACTGGTTTCGATCAGACAATGCTTCTAACACAGCTTAGAAAACCGTTATCTCGCGTTATACTTGAAACAGCCGTGACATGGGCCGTTAAGTCGGGATCGAGTCATTTCTGGAGAACGGTAAGAGAAGGACGTACACAATCACTCAGCGGCCATGCAAAATCTGCGGAAGATGAGCAATGGATCTTAAAATTGCGTGGACTGGGTTTGGAGGAGTCAGAGGACTGGAAGTTAATGATGCTTGCAGAGTATATTTGGAAATCGTCTCGTGCGCGAGATCGATTGGTGCGGAACAGTGAAGTTCAATCTTCTGGGGGCCGCATTGACGTCAAGACTCTCAAAGTGACGCCGACTACAATTTTCTTCACCCCAGGCACACAACCTGAGAACCTTGATCCCGATTTAGTTGACGGCCTAAGCGAAAAGGCAATTGCCGAAATTTCGGACAAGGAGCAAGTTGCGTTTGACTCCTATGCTACATTCACGAGTCCGTCAATTGATGCTACTCCCGTTGGTCATGGTGCATTGCCAAGACAAAATTCCCGGCTGCAAGATATGGGAGACACGAAAGATCACAAGTTGATGGGGGGATTAGAGGATCCAGATGGAGGAGGCTATTCTGCAGGCTATTTTGCGCGCGCGAAAGCCGTAGCAAAGACATCGACAAATGAACAGAACGCAACTGCAGTTCTCGATATACCGCCTTGGCATCTGGTTCATAATCATGATCATATTGGGGACAATGACTCCAATTACGACGATTCAATTGCCATTTTATCAAGAGTGGACGAAAGTCGGAGTATTCCCAGTCATTCTTATGGTAAGATTACTTCGCAGAATTATTAACAATAGATGGTGATGAAGGGCCAGTAATCAATATACTAGACAACATGCTGGCACAATTCTTCCAACGAAAAGCACAGGATTACGGGCCATTTGTTGCCTCTTTGTCAACAGCACAGACGGAGAGTATTGAGCGTGATGCCACTAAGCGTCAGTGGCATCCCACATCATCACAGATTGCACAGCTTATTGATCACAAAGGTCCTGTGAATCGTATAGTTTTACCAGATGATCAAGCATTCGTTCTCACAGCATCAGACGATGGCTCCGTCAAAGTTTGGGATTGTAGCAAATTAGAAGGGAGTGCAGTGAACCGTGCGAGACTTACGTATCAGTATTCGGGTGCAAAAGTGAAGGCTCTGTGTGTGTTGAGAAATCGACACTGCTTTGCAAGTGGTGGCAACGACGGCTCAATACACGTCGTTCTTGTGCATACGCAAAAGTCAAGTGGGAGGAATATTTTCTCACACGTCTCCAAAATCCGTTCATTGCAGCTGCATGACCGCGAATATGCCACATGGCTGGAGCATTATGAGATGAGTGAAGCATCAGTCCTTGTCATCGCCACAAACTTCTCTCGAATCGTCGGTATTGATCTAAACACTATGCTACAGACCTTTGAGTTTCAAAACGCACCCTGTTTTGGTGTTCCTCTGTGCTTTTGCATGGATCGAAAAAGAGCCTGGCTGGTAGTTGGAACTGCCTCCGGAATCCTCACATTATGGGACCTCCGCTTCCGTCTCTTACTGAAAGCGTGGGGGATTCAGGGTTCTACTCCCATAACTAGAATCTCATTGCATCCATTACGTGGCAGAGGACGATGGATATGTGTTACAGGTGGAAGTAGTCATGGCGAAGTGACAGTCTGGGACATTGAAAAGTCTCAGTGTCGTGAGGTGTATGGAAGGGTGAATGTCGAGCATTCCGAGGCGCTGTATGCTCCCATCGATATTCCATCCGCAGCGGAGTTTCATAAAACTCACAAAGCCTCAGTGGATCTTGACACCAGCGTCCAGCAAAACAATGGGCTCCGAGGCCTCGTCATTGGAGTGGAAGAGACACTTGATTACAGTGGTCGCATCATTCCGCAAAGTGGTTTTGCCATTACAGGAGGGCCGGGGCGGCAGCTACGTTTCTGGGATTTCTCAAAAATCCAAATGTCTATGGTTGTAAGTGGACAGGAAGCAGACGAGCTGAAGCCCTCCTTCACGTCGACTCAAGTGACCCACACTTTGGTGGTTAACACGGAGACTCCGACGTCAATATCCTTCGACAATCCAATCCTAGGCACGACAACAGATGCCAAAACCAAAAAGAGGGTTCGTCTCACTCGCTCAACAATCATCTCCCTTCAACAACATGCTGACATCAAGAATCACCTCGATGTCATCACAGACGTAGCCCTCTTGGAGTTTCCATACAAAATGATTCTTTCTGCAGATCGGAGTGGCGTTATCAGGGTGTATACGTGAAATAGTCAAGGCACAAGCATAGATTACCTTTTGACCCAAGTTGGCATCTTTCTCGCCTTGACATGACCCGGTTTCTTCCTTTCCACCTTTCTCGGATCCCTTGTGATTGCACCAGCCTTCCTCAACCAAGGTTTGAGCTCGGGTTCATGCACCAACAAGGCACGTGCCACACCGAGAGCAATCGCCTCTGCCTGCCCGGTAAGCCCTCCCCCTTGCACAAGACACCAAACATTGTAAGAGGCCATCTTTTCACATACTGTTAGCGGTCGAAGCACGCTCTGTCGATCATAGACACGACAGAAATAGTCTGCGAGGCTTTTGCCATTCACCATGACCTTCCCTTCCCCCGCAACCAGCCATACACGCGCTACAGATCTTTTTCGACGTCCTGTCGCATTGGACCTGCCTAGATCGTCGACTACCTTTGGCGGCCGGAACCGTACGGTAGACAGATCCGGTCTTTGGTACGTATCCACTACCTGCTTGGTCTCTGGATTGTGAAACGCAGGGTTGATAGCGTGGAGCCTGCTGAGCAGATGCGTAAACTGACGATACTCCGTGGCGCCGATCCTGGTTCCGGCTTCCTCATTGAACTGGCCAAGTGTCTTCCATAGTACTTTAGGTGGATTTGACAGTGCTGGGAGCGACTGTGATTTCCGCACCAGTCTTTGAAGGCCGAGCAGGCTGTCGGTGAACTTGCTTGACCCTGTGAAGTAGGAAGGTGAAAGTGGAAGAACTCGCATGTCTGTTGCGAGCGTCCTCCGCCCACCGGTCAAATATTCAATCACGCAGCCTAGAAAGCTACCATTCAAAGGTGGATGATACTTTTACATGGAGCAAGCCTATGAGATGAGGGCGAATTGCTGCACCGAAGTGTGGGGTTATCCTTTCATATTCAGGTCTTGTCTCATGGATGTGGCCTAAGAGACTGGCTTTGGAATAGACGTGTCCTCGGTAGGCTGACGCGTGGGAGGGTCTTGCCTTGGGGCTATGAGGCTCATGATGGCAGACAACAATGGTCAGATTGGACTCACGCTGTGGGAGTCAGTGAGAAAATACTTCTCTAGGACGTCTCCTACAACGCCAGCGATCCACAAGGGTCCCAGGGATCCAAATGAATAGGCTCTCCTTTCTTCCACTCATCCACAAGTGCCTTGTCGATTCGGCTGAGGGGTGTCACAATCTAGCACATTAGCTCACACGCACGCAGCATGACTCACCTGATAGACGAATTCCTCCACCCACTTTGCCGAAGCAGTGAAGTAGCCCTTCTTCCCCATTGTGTCACCCCATGAGTTCTCAATGCGCCAGTAGAGTGGATTCCCCTGCTCGTCCAGGTCGACAGCAGTAAACACCATTGCGTGGGTCATGAGGGATTGGTGGTATCGAAGACGGTCAGCCTTGTTTTGCTTCAAGGTAACGTTGAATCCAGCCTCGAAGTCTACCATCTCGGTTGTAAATAGACCATGCTCTCTGCTCATCTGCTGTGTATCGGATCCGAAAAAGACAGGCTCGTTGTCCTTCAACATCCCAATGGCCGTCTTGATAAGCTCGCTCATGGGGAGGTTGAGGTACCGGATGCCGTGACCGCCGACAACATTTCCCAGGTAATCAACAGTGACCACTCTCCTGAAGGAGTTGCGCGGGTCATTCAACAAGGACACATGCTGTTCCATATCAAAGCCAGTATGTTCTTTGTAGAATTGCATGGGCGTTGTTTTGATGGAATGGAACTTTTTGTCCTTGTCCTCAAACTTCCAGGTGAAGGAATCATTCACACCAGGCGGCTTTCCAAGCGTTGCGCACATGATGGAGAAGATCTTTGCCATCATCTCGAGACGCATTCCATCGTGGCCAGACGAAGCCTCCCGCAATTGCTGGGCATATTCACGGAGCTTGGTCGTCACGAGCCAGTTGAGGGACTGGCTCTTGCTGCTGGTGAAACTTTCGGGGTAGACAGAATTCGGGACAATTCCGTACTTCTCCACAATGTTGACAATCATGTCAAATTGGCCACCGTCGCCAATGGGCGAGTCTAGAAGATGTTGAATTAGTCGCGAGTCCGTTTCCTCCTTTTTCGTATCAATAATTGACTTTAAAAAGTAGTTTGCCTTTTCCAATTTGTCCCAAAAGAAGAGATAACTCGGCGAGAGCTGGAATTCCTCCAAATTGTACTTTTTGGCAATTCCGATTCTCAAGACATTGGTCATGGCAAACAGCCAGCAGCGACCGCTCATTTTTTGGTGGGTGATGGGCGATCCCTCCTTGTCAATTTTGGTAGAGAAGACAGCTCCGGTAAGGCCAGCGAGCACATCTCGGTTCACGAGCACCTCCTGCATATCGTGAGTGGTGAACGCATTGCTCTTCAGCCTGTTCTCCTTGGCAGCGGTGTCATACCAGGACTGGAGGTTCTTGGTCGAGATTTCCATGTTCTTGATGTTCAATTGGGGTTGGGGCTGGGGTTGGTGGGGAGGAGAACTGGAGGAGGGGGTGAGTCAGCCAAAAACCGACTTTCGGCCCGCGATTAAGCGATGGTCGATGGCCTCCCAATCAGGACAGTGTAAGCGAGGCGAGTTGCGACAGAAGAGCGAAGAGAGAAGAGAGAAGGAGGAGAGATGCGATTGAATGCAGAGGTGCTGAGAGACGCACCCTCCTACATTAATCCGCTCAAGGAACGCGAGCTGGATCTGCGCGCACACAACATCCCGTCCATTGAAAACTTGGGCGTGACCAAGGACCAGAACGATGCCATCGACTTCACGGAGAATGATATCCGCATCCTCGGCAACATCCCCTCCTTCCCACGCCTCCGCAGTCTCTTCATGGCGCGGAATCGCATAGAATCCATTTCCGGCGAGATTGGCAGCGCGGTGCCGAATCTGGAGACCCTCATTCTGACCTCGAATCGGCTGGAGAAATTAGAGGACCTGACGCCATTGGCCTCCTTGCGCAGGCTCGTCCACCTCTCGCTGCTGGAGAATCCTGTCGCGCAGATGGAATATTACAGGGAATGGGTCATTTGGCGGTGTCCGTCGGTCAGGATACTCGACTTTCAAAGAGTGCGGCAGGCCGAGCGACGGAGAGCTATGGAGCTCTTCAGGGACAAGTCATCCGATTAGATGGAGTGCAAGGACCTACAACCATTTATACTTTGTGAATAGTACAAACTCCAGCCATCCAGCCAATCCCTCGCTCTCGCATGCCAGCGTGTCTTGTATGATTAAAGAATCCCCCCGCCACCACTGCCAAAACCACCAAAGGACGGGCCCGGTGGACCAGTCGGGTCCCAGCGGGAGCCTGGCGGGCCCCTTCGTCCATCCGAGTTAGGGTCTCTTCTTCTGCCAAACATGGGGTGGTCAGATGAAGGATACATGCCTCCATTCCCTCTGTCTCCACACATACCTCTATCTCCTCCTCCTCCTCCTCCTCCTCCTCCTCCTGGACCTCCAAAGAACGGGCCCATAAGGGATGGATTTCCGAGTCCTGGAGGATTGAGGTCGTCATGTCCGATGGAGAAGATTGAGCGCCCTTGCTCATCCATGTACGCTCTCGGGCGGTCATACATCTGATGTTCATCTTCAAAACCCGGAGGTGGAAACTCGCCTGGTGGGAATGGAGGGTGCTGGGCTCTTGGAAGCAAAGGTTCCGACTCTCGTAGACTAGGAGGCTGGGTAAGAGGCAACTCCAACCTCTCATTACTGACGTATCGACCTCCTTCTTGTAAGTTCACGTTGCTGGCCGGCTTCTCTGGCATTATTTTCCTAATCAAGCCTTCATGAAGCACTTTTAGCAGTCGGCCAAGGCCCTGCTGCTGAAAGACGCTACTTACGTCGGTCGCTTGCAATGGGAATGTAGATGGTGCTATGTATTCGTCCGGGTTGACCTCGACGTTGATGAGGGCCCCTCCAGCAGCCGATCGACACTGAACAGAAAGTAGGTCTTCGATCTGGCTCAGCCTAATTAAGTTGGTGCCTTCGGCGTCGCGATGATTGTACCGTAGTGCGTATCGATCGGGACCTTCATCATTCCATGTTGTGGGTAATGCGCCTCTCCCCAAGCCTACAGGACGCTCTTCGACGTTAGCTATCATGAAATACAAACCCCTACCTAGACTTTGATTGTTGCATTCGGTGAGCCGGAAGCCGTTGGCAAGCATGGCTGCATGGAGTGTCAGGACGACGACATCTTCCTTGCACTTTGGCGAGGCGGACTGTGACTCTTCACCGCCCTGCACACCAAGATGGCCGCGGAGTAGCGAGTCGATTTGATCGAGGCTGGCAAGCTCTGCCTTGGAATCATTCATGTCGTGTCTTCTGGATGACGTTGGTCTGAAGAAGTTTACACAATTAAGTACGCACGCTAGACAATTCGTATTTACAAGCTATGATCCAACAGCTGCCTGTGTCGTGAAGACTACACCAATCGCAGTCGCCTTGATGCCTGGCTGCACTTGATGAAGCTAGTGACTCCATGATCAACGGCTGCGAATATAATACTTGAATCTTTCTTTCGTTTCTCCCCTTCACTCGCCCCAGCTGGAGAGGGAGACGCAGGCGGCAGCTCTCGGAAAGCCCGTTGAATGTCGTAAAGGGAAGGGATCTGAGCAGAAGATGCGTCACAAACCATCAGATGGAAATCCGCAGGTCCTGGTTTCGACTTTTTGAAGTTTGCTTTGGGTTTGTAGATATCGTACGTAAGAGGCTTGCTTTCCTTCGGCGTGGAAGTACTTGTGCTTTGGGTACAGCTGTCTATCCTCAGCTTTGTCAGAAGCTCCACTATATGTTACCACCATTTCCATTTGCCATACCCTGAGAAAAGACCCGGCCTCTATTCCACACATTCAAACTCCCGGTCACCGTCTTTGTCACGTAGTCCAAGATGTATCGCAGTAGAGAACACCCATCAGCTGTCTCTAGCGCCCTACGTTCCGTCGTCTGCGCTCGAAGAAGGATGAAGCCCACCCTTCGAAGATAGGAGTAGACAAGATATGCTTGTGCATTCCCCAGTGCAGGGAGACACATGGCATAAGCGGCCTGCAAGCTCATTTGCAATCCAGACTCCCACCAGCACTCCACACTGCCCCTCTCCACCATATAGAGCAGCTCTTCCGGGAGCAGCCACAACGAGCCGGAGCTGTCTGCTTTGCCCATGCCTTTGAACAGCTGACCCTTGGCGACCGTGACCTTTGCAAGCTGTCGGCCAGCAATCCATACTGCCTGTGAATGCAACTTTGAGGTATGCAGTCGCTCTCCCCCCAGGGCTTCATGTAGGATCTGCCTGGATCTGGCGAGCGTGTCGGACTGCAGGTCTGTGCCATTTGGTTCAAAGTCCTTGGTCCCTCGGCGAAGCACAAAGGACTTGTCTCCAGCGCTACTAGGGATCCCTGGCAGGAGACCGAAATCCACCTGTTCATCCTCGTCGCAGCCCTCGGAGTCCTGTTCTTCGGTCTCCATCCCAGGTCATTGGATTGCCCAAGATCTACAATGAAAAGGATTGTGCTACGGCCCAATGCTATGAAATGCAAACAACCACTTTGCCCCTTGTATGCCCTTTGCGCACGTACTCTGCTGCGTCGACCACTTCCTCACATGCGAACTCCCTGTCCACGTGCACCGCCAGCTTTCCCTCTGCCACAAGGGACTCGAGCGTGTCCAGAGAGGCCGTCGTCACTGGTGCGGAGAGGAAGACGTGCCTCCGTTGCCCGCCTCCGAGGAATCCAGGAAGAAACTGCTTCGCCAGCAGACTGGCAAACGACGACACATCAATATCCCCCGCAACGGTCACGAAGGTTGCAGCTGGGGTGGTGAAGCTGTGCGATGCGTAGATGAGTGCCCGCGTACCCACATTGTCCACGACGAGATCAAAGGGATGGCGTTTGTAGGAAGCGGAGACGTAGTCCACCAGGTCGATCGCCGTATAATCAATGACTTCATCCGCACCCAGACTTTTGACGAAAGCAGTGTTTCGGGATGAGCATACTGCTGCGACGTACGCTCCATAGGCCTTTGCAATCTGCACGGCCAGCGACCCAACTCCGCCGCTCGCTCCATGAATAAGCACCCGCCTGCCCACCACCCCGTGCTCGCGAATGTCTCCATACGCCAGACCCACGAGAGCCGCCTCGCCCGCGCCTGCCAGACCTGCCATCTGCCTGCCGCATGGCTGTCAATGCGAGCCACCAGCTGGTGCGAAATGACCATGAACTCTGCACAAGAGCCAGCAGAGCTGCGAAAGGCACGCAGGGATTGCTGCCTGCCATACACCCAATCACCGACTCGCACTCTTGTGACCGCCCCTCCCGCCTTGACCACCCTGCCGGCAAAGTCCAGGCCAAAGGTCACCGGCTTCCTCGTTCCGGCCAGCTGGGCCGCCCGGCTCTGCATGATCTTGACATCGACGGGATTGAGCGCGGCAAACTTCACCTCGACCAGACAATCGTCCTCCTTGACAAGCTCGGGCGTCTTGGCGGCGGTCTCCAGGCGCAGCACCTGTGCGGGTGGGCCATACGTGTTGTATTGCCAGGCCTTCATCCTCGTGCCCGCCCTCCCTCAGCTCGAAACACTGAGCAGCCTGACTACGAGTAGGACGCTGGCCAGCTAGTAGTCTGTCTATCTATCCTGCATTGTCCAGCAGTCCACGCCAAATGGTCTGATCGCAGCTCTTATCCCAGACTGCCACCTATCGCACGCGCTATAGACGTCGCCCATGGCCGCGATCCCAGAGTAAGCTAGAAGAAAGCTCAATCCCCTGCTGACCAATCAGATTCATCGAGGCCAATGTCGCCGAGGCGCTGAATGCCAGGACGGGGGGGCTGGCTGCCCTGCGCGACCTGGGCCCGCCCGACCTGTGTCATCTGCTGAAGACCAATGCAGCAAACAAGCGCGAGCTGGGCTCCTACCACCATGTCCTGGGCGTGGACGCGTCTACGTCAGCGAGCGTAGCCGCCTACCTCACCAGCCTGACCTATGCTTTGGGCCACGATAGCAAGTTCAAGACGGCCGGGGGGACCCTTTGCAGCTGGAATGCATTCTCCCGCATCGACCTTCGTGTCGAGGTGCGAATACCCGGGGGTGTGGAGGCATATGGGATTGACGAGAGGGGGGAGAAGCGGGCTGCTACGGAGGAGCTGTGGCAGGAAACGTATCTCTGCGGCATGCTTCGTGCTCTCCTCTACCCCGACGACCCGCAATTCCAATCCTTGCAAGGCTGCCGCAAGCTCATTCCACTCCCAGTACCAGAGGCGGAGGAGAGGTTCCTGTCCTGTCTCGAAACCCTCTTCTTCCACGGGCCCAGTCTGGGAGCGGAGCCGGTTTGTCAGGTCCCCTCCTTACTATGCAATTACCTAGTCTCTGGACTGAAAACATACCTCCATACCACGGGACGCTTTGATATGGGGGTCCATGTTCTGGAGAAGCTGGTGGTGAAGGATCCGGAGGTCAATGCGCTGTTGGCTTCCATCGTGATTGAGATGGATGAGGAGGTGCGTGCCGTGCGGCTCATGCACGAATTCCTACTTTCCTATCCCATGAATGCACAGACCTTGTTGCTGCAGTCCGAGTTCCTCACCTCGAAATCACAGAAAACGCTCGCTCTTCAAATGGCTCAGCGGGCAGTGAATGCTGCACCCTCCGAATTTCTCACCTGGCGTCGTCTTGCGCAATGTCATATTGATCTTGAAAACTACAGCGAGGCACTGCTCTGCCTCAACTCTTGCCCTATGTTTACCCCTACGGAAGGGCCGCTTCCGCGCATGCCCTCTCCTGCAAAGGCCTACCTTCCGATCCCCACCGAAGCTGTGTTGGATGACACGGAACTTGACGGGAGCGAGATTGTCGACCCAACGCTGATGAAGCTCCCTGCGCCTGCCTTGAGGGGCACTTTCAAGGAGGCCTACGATCTACTGACGCAGATTGTGGACAAGCTTGGCTGGGATGCCTTGTTACGACGTCGGAGTTTGGTCTTTGTCATGGAGGAGGAATATCGCAATGAGAAGACGCGTCCAAATCGGCAGAGCACGGATGCGGTCAAAAGTGATGCCGGCGATATCCCAAAAAATGGCGACGCACAGGAAGAGAATAGTGCGGCCATGAATGAGGATCTGCATGCTACTGAGGTACTCAAGCCCGAGCCCGTGATCCCTGCTGTCGAAGCCAAAGCTTCGGAGGAGAACGACAGCACCCCCCAGCCTTTCAAAGACAAGCGGCTCTGTGAACGGTGGTTGGATAATCTATTCATGGTGATGTATGAGGATTTCCGAGTGTACACGATCTGGCGCGCTGAGCTGGCTCACTTCTCCTCGCACGAAGTCCCCTACCGCAAGTCGTGTCTGGAGCACGAGATCTTGGCAGATCTCGCCCTGCGTCTCCACCATCCCGCAGAAGCCATGCAGAGCTTCCGGGCAGCCCTGGGCGAAAGGTTCTCCCGCAAGGCCTGGCGAGCCATTGTCTCACAGTACCCCGACCTCGACATGACACAGGCCTTGGAAGGGGTGGTGAGGCTGATTGTGTATGCGCATCGGTGGTATGAGGAATACAACCCTGGCATCCTGCAGATTCTGCGCCGCATGGTGGATCAGGAAGGACCCGTAAAAATCAAGTCACGGCTGGCGGCCACCAAGTTCGCGCCCGACATCATCGCGCTTGTGGAGGGCTGGATCCAGCTGCTGCCAGCGTCTGACTAAAAAGTATATACATATTGTAATAGAGCTGCACCGCACTCCCCCGATTGTGGAGAAGCCCGATGGTTTCCCTTTCCGGCGATCCGGATCCGGAATCTCATCTCTGGTAAACCACGCAACCACTCCCTATGCCACAAGGGATGGTCAGACCACGGACCCCCCCCGACTTCCCACTGCCTGACCTGCCCAATTCATTCACAGCCTCGAGATTTGCTACAGAGGAGGACGAGGATGGGCGAAGTATGACCCCCTTCACGCTCGGCAGCAATTTGGAGCGCTCTATTGCCGGTGCGAAGAGGAGGCTGGGGAAGATGGAAGCAGGACTACAGTCTGCACGATCCTCCCTCGTGTCTTCAAAACCCAGAGTGGTCTCTGCGCCGCCATCGTATACGCCCCTTCGACCCTCCAACGACTCGCCCTCCCCGACTCTGAATGGCGGGAGCAGAGGCATCACAGTCGACGAGATGCGCATGCTGCGTGATGATTTACGAAGTCTGCGGGAGAAGTTCGAGGCGCGGAGATTGCATGCGCGGGTGAGAAGTCCTATGGTGGAGGGATACACCGGACATCTGCTCGCGCAGCGACAGAGTCTTCAGACGAAGCTCTCGACAGACTCGGTCTTGTCGTATCGCATTGCAAAGGATGATATGGTGCCCTATACAAGGGAGGAGCAAGAGGAGCAAGCTGATGCGCACGATGATGGATATCATTCGCAGTCGGAAACACCCCTGCAAGGAATCAAGCAGGAGAATCGGCCTATTATGGAACAGGTGGTGACGCAAGTAGGCCGCTTGGCCGTCGAATTGGACAATGGGAGCCTGCAGGCAAAGCAGAAACTAGAGCAGATACTGGAATTTCTTAGTCTCTAATGTATATATTTTATTCCCCCAATCGATATACAGATGGCTCTTCCTCCACGAATGTGCGCGGCGGGCAGTCTCTTGCTGCTCCGTGAGGGAGCATGTGGTGCCTCAGATCCCACTCCAAACGGCGACATAGCTCGGCAATAACGGCGTCGCAACTGCCCAGAAAGTTGACATCAAACGTGGCATGTTTAATAGGGGTCTTTGAAATGTAGAGCTGCGGTGTGGCGGGTGGAAGTATGCCGATGAGTTCACTGACCGGGGCCACCTTGAGTGACGTTCCAATGCAGAGGAGGAGATCGCATTTCTCTGCATCACCACCCAAGAGCCGCTCTTCAAAAGCATTCGGAAGTGCTTCCCCAAAGAATGTGATGTCTGGTTTCATGACTCCCGCTTCCCGTTCTGCGTCATCCTCCCCGCGTGGAAGGTGGCATTTTGTACACCGCGGGACGTTGTGGCTGCGGATGGCGTCAAAGATTTCCGCCCCATCTACCTGTCGATGACAGTTTGTGCAGCTTGCCGTCGAAAAGGAGCCATGACAGTTGACTACTTTATCCCCGCTAATTCCCGCCAACCTCTCCAGCCCGTCGATGTTTTGCGTGTAATTGGCCAGGAGGCAGCCCCTCTCCTCCAGCAAACGAATGAATGCATGCGTCGGCGAGAACTTATTGGTGTGCGGAAGGATGTTTGCGGCAAAGGAGTAAAAGACGCTTGGGTCTTGGCGGAATAGTTCAATATCAAACATCTCCTGCGGCTCAGACAGACCCATCTCCTCCACCATGGCGTAGAGACCGGTATCGCTGCGAAAGTCGGGGATGCCGAGGGAGGTGGAGATGCCGGCCCCGGTCAGGACAATGACGTTCTTTGCCGTGCGAAGGAGCTCCACAGCGTCGTCAATCGTATTCACGTGCTCCAGCTTCTCGCGTCGACTCAGTTCTCGCGATATGGCCAGCTTGAGGAGGGGTAAGAGGTCCAAGTCGTCTGTCGTGCCGTCGATGACTCGCTGGGGGATCTTGGTTGTCTTGGAGAAGACGCGCAGGAGCTGTGCTGCCGACATGTGCTCGTCGATGAGGAAGTGCACGAGAAAGTCGTTTGGGCCGTGCTTCCTCAGCCACTCGCGTATGTCTGCATGCCAGCCTGCCTCCTCGGCACCGATGGCGGACGCGTCTGACTCTGTCTCCCAGTCCGTGTCTTCAGTCACGTCCTCCTCCTCCACCAAGTCATTCATCACTTCCTCGAGCTTCCTCCTCTTCTCCGGCGGAGCGATTCCAGTGAATGTATCCCTGTCAAAGACTTCTTCGTCGTTCATCCTACGCACCATGAACAAGGGCCCAAGCGCATAAACACCAGATGTCGTTTGGACGTCCGCCCTCCTCCTCCTACGCCTTCAACCCGACCCCGCCTGACCGCGGCTCCTTCCCCCTCGATCACGACGGAGAGTGCTCGTCCGTGATGAAGGAGTACCTGCTCTGCCTCAAGCGCGGCGCTGGACGCAACAGCGAGGACTGCCGCAGCCTGGCGAAGCGCTACCTGCAGTGCCGCATGGACAACAATCTCATGGACAAGGACGACTTTGAGAACCTGGGGTTGGGCAAGTAGCGTATAGGATGTAAGTTCATACCTTCATGACACTCTATGGCATTGCGCTGGTCATTGGAACCTCGACGGGGCCGGCCTTTGTGCATCACTACCCCCCGGATGCGCGCGCAGCCGAAGCAAGCGAGGGGACAAGCTCCGAGTCGGGGCAGGAGACGGGGTCCAGTGATGGCGGCGAGGAGGACAGCGCGAATGGTGGCGACCCCAGGCTGGACATGAGATCTGCGGACGATGGCAGGTCCATGCTGAGTGACCGGAGAGACGTGAATGACGAGGGGGAGGAGGAGGAGGGCGCGAACGAGGAGGACAAGGAGGACGATGTGGACCAGAAGAAAGGCAGAGTTATGAGACCGTGGGAGAGG
>JAABUO010001593.1_pt1 | contig 29174 bp, 37 predicted proteins | sample 5559291 | NCBI WGS metagenome assembly JAABUO01 (sample SAMN10711878, study PRJNA513372) | rock metagenome | isolation source: Antarctica rocks | place: Antarctica: Victoria Land, Finger Mt sud | reverse complement strand
AGCTGCCCAAGGAGGATGTGATCAGAACACCCACCGGTGACAGCTTTGTGCGTGCTCACCGCACCAAGGGCATCCTGCCTGAGATCTTGGAGGAGCTGCAGGGTGCCAGGAAGAGGGCCAAGAAGGACCTGGCTGCTGCTACAGACCCCTTTGTGGCTGCTGTCATGAATGGCCGCCAGCTTGCCCTAAAGGTGCACCCTGCTCGTCACTACGCTGCAGCCCTCTTCTTGCAAATGTTGCAGGCACAGCCACTGGGCTGCCGTCTACACAAGCACCAGATGGTACAATGCTCTTGTCAAGTCGCAACTTGGTTGCACAAGCTCATGCTGGCTGAAGCGCAGGGCTGGACTGCACACATATGCCAACCTTGAAGATGCTGCAGCATGTCAGGCTGTTGTGGCTGCAACCTGTGCTCTGGCAAGGTTGGGCAGGCATTGCTGCATAAGAAGGGCAAGTTGGCTGCAGGTGAGCGCAAACAGTGTGTATGGTTTCACGGGAGCCACTGTGGGCAAGATGCCCTGCCTGGAGATCTCTGCCAGCACCACCGCCTACGGTAGAGAGATGATCGACCACACCAAGTGAGCTTGCCCTGCATGTTGCTGTTGACAAATTCTGCATCCAGCTTTGTCTACCACTGTGACTCAGCACGTCCTCTTGACTGGTGGACACAGCTGGTGACCCTGATTGCAAAGACTTGAGCATATGATGCAGACTGTTCTGGCCATGTGCATAGCAGCTGAGACTTTCTGCTTCTCAGCCCTTCACTTGGACAATCTATGATGCATGTGCACATCACCAGCACTTGACGGTTCATGCAGGGAGCTGGTGACAAAGACATACAACAAGGCCAATGGGTATGAGACAGACTGTGAGGTGATCTATGGGGACACAGACAGTGTGATGGTGCACTTCAAGGTGCCTGATGTGGCCAGGGCCATGGAGCTGGGCCGGGAGGCTGCTGAGTTTGTGTCCAAGACCTTTGTCAAGCCTATCAAGCTGGAGTTTGAAAAGGTGCTAACTCCAGCTTCTGGCAGTCTTGCTGCAACTGATGCTGCAAGCATGCACAAACCGTCCCAGGTCGTGCATACTTTCTATAGGCAGCATTGAGTATCCAGTGCAGCTGTCACGCCATTGAATCAAGCTCACCAACAGATACCACATATAAGATGTTGACACTTCTGCGCTCTGTAGGTGTACTTCCCATACTTGCTGATCAACAAGAAGAGGTATGCGGGTCTGCTGTGGACCAATCCTGATGCACACGACAAGATGGACAGCAAGGGCATTGAGACAGTGCGGCGCGACAACTGCCTGCTGGTGAAGAACGTGATCACCACCAGTCTGGAGAAGCTGCTGATTCAGCGTGATGTGGAGGGCGCCAAGGAGTATGTGAAGAACAGCATTGCTGACCTGCTCATGAACCGCCTGGACCTCTCCTTGCTAGTCATCACCAAGGTATTCTCATGCTGCCACCCGCTTGCAAACTGCTGCCACCTGCTTGCTACCATGTCATGCGCCCACTCCTGCAATAAGCAGCTTGCACCTGGTCTGTCCTCCTCAACTGTGCCACCAGCAGCTTGCACCTGGTTTGTCATTCTCATGTATTGCCTGAATGATCAGCGAAAGACTTCACCTGCCAAGAAGGAGTGATGGTTCTGCTGCTGGTGGCTCAAGCCTGATGCAGTGCTTCCCAGCATGTCATGCAAATATGTAATTATGCCTTGCTCTTTGCCTTCTGCTGCTATTGATACAGGGCAAAGTTGCATTTGGCTGTATGTGGCCCAAAATTGCATGCCATTTTCTGCCCCACAGTCCTAATGAAGCGGACACTGCACTGTCTGTTGGCTGCTGCAATGAAGGCGACTGAGTCATGTCTGCTGTGACAGGGGTTGGCACAAGATGCAGAGAAGTACAAGTCTGCAGCAGCTCATGTGGAGCTGTCAAAGAAGATGTACAAGAGGGATCCTGCCACAGCCCCGGTTGTTGGAGACCGGGTGCCCTATGTCATCATCAAGGTCTCATCTTCATCTTGACTACCGACACTAGCCAACATTGCAAAGGCGCATTAACCCACATTGACTTTAGAGCTTATCCTCTTGCTTTGCTAGCTTCCGTGCACAGTCAGTGTTCAATACCAAGGGTCATTGCAGGTCAAAACAATAGCATGATGCATGTTCCTGAGGGGTGTGTGTGGTGAAATGCAGTCAGCCAAGGGGGCCAAGACATGGGAGAAGGCAGAGGACCCCATCTTTGCCCTGGAGAACAACTTGCCCATTGACTTCCAGCACTATCTGGAGCATCATCTCTCCCAGCCACTGCTGCGCATCTTTGAGCCTATCATGCGCAACCCCAAGTCTCTCCTCTCAGGTGCTCACTCCTGCTCTTGTGCAGCATCCAACATGCAACATCTCGCCATAGTACCTCTGTGGTCTGTTTTGCTGTGGCATCTAAGCCCATGCTGCTGCAGCTTAGGGATTTTGCACCTGAAAGCTGTGGCTTGATCTTCAAAAGAAATGCTGCCTCTGTTGTTTTGTGTGCACTTTGCAAGTGTCTGGTTGCCCTACTGCTGTACATGCTGCAGCAGCATGATCTATACCTAAGGGAAAACATTTGGTACCAGGGGACCATACTAGGAGTATTATGGTGTCCACCCCTTCTCTGGCAGCAGGAGGCATCATGAAATTTGCCAAAGTGCGCTACAGCTGTCTGGGCTGCAAGGCCACATTGGCGCCTGGGGACACAACCCTCTGCAAACACTGCAGGACCAAGGTGATTTGCCAATTGCTAGATGCACTAATGTTGCTGTTAGGCCCACTTGCTTTAGCATCTGAGGACAGACGCAAATACTACAGTTGTTGATGGTGACATGCAGGAAGCTGAGATCTATCAGAAGACCCTTGTGGGCGTGAATGAGCTTGAGACCTCCTTCAGTGCCTTGTGGACACAATGCCAGCGATGTCAAGGCAGCTTGCATCAAGATGTGCTTTGTACTTCACGTGACTGCCCCATCTTCTATAGGCGGAAAAAGGTGCAAAAAGATCTCACAGAAGCCCACGCAGTGCTTGATAGATTTGAGGACTGGTAAAGTGGTCGTGGAACAACTGCAGCGTAAGGAACGAACATTGCCTGAACGAGTGAGGGCCAAACATGACGGTTGTGATAGTTGCAGAGAAGGTGTCAGGACCTGGTGTTTCTACCTTTTGTGTTTGTACATGCGTTTGTTGTATAGGCAAGCCAGCTGTATTTAGCCAGTCTATCTGTTTCTGCATGACTTTGTGACCTGACAGCGGGTTTCCAAAATGAACTGATTGATTTGACATGACACTTAGTGTCATGCCAGTATGGTGCTTGGTTTGTAGTGGGGTTTAGTGTTGTGCAATCTGATCAAATTGCTTGTGTCACATTGGTAACACCTGCTGATGCACAAAAGCTTTGAAACCTGTTAGGGGAGAAACTATACGTCATATGCTATACATTGACCATCCTATGGTATGGCCATCCTTGCGCACATGCACTTGAAGCTGTGCATGCAGAGTTGACACTCATGGACTTGGTATGTGTTGTTGGATGCTGGCAAAGCAAGAGAGCACAGGCTCATGCCCTTCACTCCTGTTGCAAACGTGTACAAGATTCCGCACTGTCTTACACTCTGTCAAACATAAGCACATGCAGTACTCTTTCAGCTGAGGACAATACTAGACCAGCTGCCGAGGTGATCAAGCATTTTCATCTTGATTCTGAGCATTGCGTGGGGGGGATCCACCAGCACTTGCTTGGACAAAGGGATTTGTTGGTGGTGGTTGATAGCCACCAGAGAAAGGATCCCGTTGGCTTCGCGTGCCTTGTCCACCACCAGCAAAAGACTGGTACCCTGCCTCATCATCTGCAGTGACCAGTCTAGCTTCAATCATGTGCTTCAAGCAAGCCTAGCTTAAATTGTATGCTTCAAGCAAAAGCCTGTCCTGGCTCAACAGCCTTGTAATGAACATGTACCTGGATTGGCATTGTTCATCAGGTATGCAAAGTAGGTGCCTGCAATCTGCAACAACAGAAATTCATTCTGCATTGGGGCGCGGTCTGCATCAGCACTGCAGTTCAACTGTTATTACCTTGGCTATGATGTTGAGAAACATGACTCCAAACCTGCATCAAGCCAGCTGTTCGATGCTGCCTGCAAAACAGTAGGCTGGGCGCCAAGTGCAACTACTAGATACATGAGGTTTGCCAAGCAACGCTGCATGTATTTGGAGGAAACGTGCAAGCTGCCATATGAGCAGTGGCAGCAAAAGCAGAGCCTGATACTCACCACATTCCAAATCCGACTGGCCGGAAGAAAATTATTTGAAATATGTCAATGACAATGGAAGCTGGTGTAAAATACATATACTGCAGTAGCAACACAAACCTTGATGCAAGCCCTTGCTGATCATATGAACACTTGCTGCTGAGGTCATACCAGTTGCAGCAGCTCATGGCTCCCGAGCACGCTGGCTAGAATGCCGAGTACTGCTACCGCCCCAGAGAGGTTCGGCTCCCAGGCAGTAGCTATCAAAGCCAGCGCAAGCTGGACCTGCGAGACTGCTTTGACTTTGAAGGAGTTCTGCTGGTTCAAAAAGCCCACGACCGTGTCCATGACTAAGCTTGTACGCGCTTGCGCTCAAACGGAGCACGCGAGTGCTGTTGCGCGACTGTGATCAGCGACCTTGGTCCTCACAGGTTGTATCTGCAAATACGGCCGTATGATGCCAGCAGAAGCGTGCTCGCCTATCCGCGACCAAGATTATGGGCGTGATGATGCCAGAGCATAGAATGTACGTCCTGCAAACTGTCTGAACGCTGTTAGATCTGCGAAGGAAAAACTTACATCGAATGCTTCTGACCCAGGGCCCCTTCGGCACATCGCCAGGGCGCCTTACGGTACGCTCGGAAGGACCTCTGAGTTGACCAAAGTCAGTTGTGCAGCTCGATCTCACTCATTCTCGCTTGTCAGGTGTCAACTGTATTGTAGTTCACGGCTGGTTGTGCCTGCTGAAACAGCGAGAACACAGTACATACTGCGTCCTTTTGCTTTGGGCTAGGTCTCAAGCTTTGAACGATCAAGACTTCGGCTTGTGCCGCAACATTCATCGCAGCACTCTCGGCTTCTCACGCTTGTGGTCGTTGTTGCTGCGGCAGTGCAACTTGACTGCGTTCTTGGCATGGTTCTTCCTCAGCGGAAACCTGGCTAACCTTTCTATGGCGGGTTAAGCGCATAGGCGCTGTGAGGACTGCGGAGTTGCCGCATCTGTCTCGTCCGCTGCAGAAAGTGTGCAGCAATGGCCGAAGCTTTGCAAGAGCATGCTGACAGATACGAAAGGCTGGACTTGATCGGCAGAGGCTCTTTTGGAGATGTGTATAGGGGGTAAGTGCATACAGGTCAAGGGTAAATCATGTCCCCTGAGTAGTCAATGCATGCAGCATCTAATAAAGCATACATGCGGCATGCAGCTGGGACAAGGAGCTGCAGCGAGAAGTCGCTATTAAAGTGATTGACTTGGAGGATGTGTAAGTCGTCTGTGTCAAAGCCTTGTTCCCAACAGCATTATGTCTGCAGTGAGTAAAATGTTTGTGTTGTGTGCAGAGAGGATGACATTGAAGACATACACAAGGCAAGCTTGCTATGCTTGTGTGCAAATGGCAACTTGAGGATGCACAGCTTTGTATGTTCTCACTGCTGCAAGTGTGTCACAGGAGGTGTCAGTGCTGGCCAAGTGCTGCTCGCCAAACATCACAGAGTACTTTGCATCTATAATGCTGCCTGGCACAACAGAGCTGCTGATCATCATGGAGCTCATGGCAACCTCCCTCTCTGACCTTGTAAGCACCTGGAAGCTGCTGAGCCAGCATACAGCACATGCAAAGGGCTACTGGGTTGTCCATGCCTGTGCATGCCATCTCGTTCATGACATGTCCAGCATCAGTCCTCCAACGCTTCAGTCCTGCTGCACCATTCAAAATCCCAACACTGTATCTTGTGTTGGCTTCTGTCACCTCAGTTGCAGAATTGTGTGACACCAGCCTTACTCGTCAAAGTTCTGACTGAAGCTCTGTTATTGTACAGCTTGAAGATGGCCCACTGCAAGAGGCCACCATTGCATTTGTACTGTGCGAGACTGTGAAAGCCTTGGAATACCTTCATGGTGAACATAGAATACACAGAGATATGAAAGCAGCCAACATACTTCTGTCCGCCCAAGGCGACGTGAAAATCTCTGACTTCGGGGTTTCAGGCCAGCTGACTGGAACCATGGGTTACAGACGGCGCACCTTTGTTGGGACGCCTTACTGGATGGCACCTGAAGTCATTGAGTCATCTGAGGAAGGATATGCTGAAACAGCAGACATCTGGTCTCTTGGCATCACTGCTATAGAGGTATATCTAAGTCAGCACATCTCTCTGGCCACCTGACGCAGCCTTGCCATGCGTCTGATCCAACCTGGTACACTTTGTTTAAGATCCTCAGCAAAGTTCAGACAGCACTCTTAGCTTGATGAAGAAATCGCATTCTGCACATCAACATTCATGTCCAGCAGCACCAAGATTACATTTGTTTAATCTGTCCAGAAGTTCTGCAGCATATTCTCAGCACAGAGTGCATCGCTTTGTTGTGACCAAATGCATGGTATAAATTTGTGGGCTGTGAGCCAAGCATCACCAGCCCAAATGAAGCTGCTGCTGTGTTGCAGCTGGCCACAGGAGCACCCCCACATGCAGACCTGCATCCCATGCGAGTGCTCTTCCTCATTCCCAAATCACCTGCTCCTGAGCTTGAAGGCCCTTTCAGCCGTCAGTTCAAGGACTTTGTAGCTGTCTGTCTGCAGAAGGTATGTCTTGCTACTCCTTGGATTGTGTCTTGTGCAGGCAACTTCAGTGCCAATCTGGAAATATCAGAATGTCCCTGCAAAAGTCCCTAACATCATGGGTCATCATCAGGGTTGTTGAACAAATATATGCAACTGCCATCCTTGTTTACACGCTGCATGACTGCTGTTGTGCAGCAAAATTTATGCTGTCTGCAGGACCCTACAAGGCGCCCCACAGCTCAAGGCCTGCTACAGCATGACTTTCTGCAGCACGTCCAAGCTCCAGCATCCCTTCAGCACACCATCTCAGCTCATGCAGCCAAGCGGCCACCCTTGGATCAGCTGAATCACCAAGCAACAGAGTACCAGCAGACCATGCCCCGCTGGAATTTTGGCACAGAGCAGGCCCCACCTGGTGCACAGCCACAGGCCAAAAAGGCTGGCACCTTGCGCAGTCACCAGATCAACATGACATTCCGTGATGATGGTACTGTCAGACACCATACTGTAGCCAAGCACCCTTCCTTGGCCATGATGGCACAGCTGGCAGAAGCTGGCCTGGTGAGCAGCAAGGCCGCCTTACACTCCACTTCGCTCCTTTTGTCAGCGTTTTGGCCCTGCTATTGTGGCCTTACCATCAGCAAGAGCTGCGCATGCTTGACACTTTGGATCATGTCTGTCAACGCATCTGGGGCGCTGCTCATTTTGTTTGTGCTCAGACCATTGCATGTGCATGAATGACGTGCAGATCGCTTGGCTCAGTCTTTTGTTTCTTCAAGCAGTCCTCAGCCGTCCTGTCTTTGGCACCAGACAGAGCTTGCAATGTTTTTCACGAGTGAGAGGCATGACTGCCCACTACAAAAATACCCTTGACAGGTCATTCATTAGTAGTGCTGTGAGCAAAAAGGATACCTGGGCTGCAGGCCATGAATGGGTCCAGGTCCTCAGAACTGGCTGCTGCAGACGTCATCCTGGAGTCAGACACAAGCGAACCCCTCCAGGAAGCCTTGCCTCCATCCATCAGCTCACATGCAATGCCCACACCTGATCAGCAAGCTATGCCAAGCAATGTGCTTCCAGAGCCTGGGATGCAGCATGCCGACATACAAGCCTTACCAAACCAAGCAAGGCTGCATGCTGATGCTGACAGGCCAGTGTATTCCCATCAGCCCAGGTTGAGCGCTGATGCAGAGCTGCCCTTGTACTCTCATCAGCCAAGGCTCAGTGGTGATGCTTCTGCGCATCATCGACCTGCAGCCTCCTGGCAGCAATCAGAAGCCAGCATGCAGGAGGTCGCTTCAACTTCTGGTTCCTCTTCAGACTCAGGTATGGCTTTGCTTTCTTGACTTGCTTTCAGGCTGGTGTGTGCCTTAGACGGAGTGATGCACATTGCTTGCTGCACAAGCTTCTCCTTCCTAGCCCAGGAGGAGGAGCATCTCGTTTAGCTGCTGCATGAACCGTTTCTCTGCAAGCCTGTGGCGTGCTTTGACCTAACAAATATAGATGTGCGAGGCTTTGTCAAAACTCACCTGATACCATTCACTGCATTCATAGTCACCTAGTCATTGTATTGCAATAGAGCAGCCTTTCACGCTCATGCTGTGCTCTGTCTGACACCTGCTCTGCAAAATGTAGAGTGGCTGAGACACTTACTAGAGCCTGCTTTGGCCGCTACATTGAACAATGACCCAGCAGCCACAGCAGCTGCAAGCGCTGCCCTGACAGCACTGGCCAATTTGGAAGGCTTGGCTCCCGGCTCCTTGCAAACCATGATGCTTGAGGTGAGTCTGCATCACTTTGCTTGGACCAGCAACTGTTGGTACGTCGTCAACATGAACTGTTTCCTGCCGAATGGTTTGGTATCCAGACAATGAGATTGTCTATGTGATTGTGCATTTGCAGAGTCACTTTGTTCATGTTTGAGTCAGAGACCTCTGAAGGACAGCTTTGAAACCCCTGCAGGTGCTACGGATAGCCAGTGAATGCCCAGACAGCTCGTCACTGCACATCATGAAATTCCAGGCACAGCAGCTGTTCAGTATGCAGCCTCAAGCTGATGATCTGCCCAAGGACATACCGGACCTGGGAACTCTTGGCAACTACCTTCTTACACGGCAAGTTGCTTTACATCTGCCAGCAAAGCTTCAGATCTTGGTTCACGTCATGCGCACTGGATTGCCTTGTTTTTTCTAAGATTTAGGTCGAAAACTGTTGCTGTTGCTAAATTTTTATGTGCTTGTACAGATGGCGAGAGAACATTGCTCATGATCAGATACAAGGCAGGTATCCAAGCTAACACTGAGTAATAAAATCAGCGTCTTTTCCGCAACTGCAGCAGCTGCCCACCGTCAATTCAGTAGAGCGCTCTGAGAGCCTATACCATAACACTCAATAGTCTAGCATCTTCAGCCAGAATGTCCCTACACCGTGTGGCACAGCAAGGCATACAGCTGCATGTTACTTGACCGCTTGATTTTCAGGTGCTCGTCGCAGCAGTGTTCATACAGTCGTTCATGTGGGTTGGGTGATTTGAAACTCACGCAATACTCCATGCAACAACCAAATCAACATCTTCGTACCCCAAGCATGACAAGTGTATGCAAGTCTTGCAAGTCTGTGCCTCTCAACGTCTTCTGCCAGTTGTGCATGATCACGCATCAACACTGCAATTGCAGTGTCGTCTCAGCAGCCCTTCAGTCAGCGATTCTACTCTCCATGACTGTAAACATAGCCTCCGAGGTGCATTTCAATGCATTGCGCAGCCTAACACGACCTTGCTTGACTGCATACTGTATCTGATGCAATACCTCTATGATCCAGGCATTTTACCAAGCTCTGCAAATTAGTGTATCCTTGGGAAAGTGTATCTGAGATCCAATCCATCAAGGAATTGCAGTGGGAGCAGTTCTGCTCCCCGATGCTCATGCTGTCCGTGCTGCGGCCGAGCGGAATCTGACTAAAGTCCCGGCTTGTCTATAGTAGAAGCATCGCACGCTGCTGCCGTTTTGTCGCTCAGACCTGCAGCGCTCATTTTCAGCTTTGCTTGCGGTCCTCTTTGCATTGCAAAGATTACCTTTCTTCGCACTTTTGCAATTATGTAACCAAGTCGTTGGAGCAACCTGTTGCTGAGGCGCTGAATGGCTTCAAGTCTCGTTTCGCCATGGTCCCTGATGATGTGCCGACTGTCACGAGCAATGTTAGCAAGGTTGCTGTCGGCAACGGCAACCCCGCTATCACTCTCAGGAAGCAACCTAAGTTGAAGAGAAGCAGTGGCAGTGCCACCAATATCGCAAGACCTTCCGTCCCTCGAAAGCTCTCTAATGCTGAGTATGGTGCTGCCAAAGGACAAGCAGGGTTCGCTTCGTCTACAATGCGACGATCGCTATCACAGGACTTCACCAGGGATAGCGAAAGCAGCTTGCAGAGACCCAGCAAACCTTTGCAAATTCCCGTGCAGCTTCCACTGCAACTGCCGGCAACCAAAGTTCACCTGGCAGCCGTAGGTACCAGAAAATGGCTGAAGATAGAGGCATCAGGAGCCACAAGTGTCTTGCAGGTTGGCAAATTACAAGCCTAGTTCTGTTGTACTGCAACTGTTCTTTTGCCACAAAGTGACAGCTGTTCACGCCTGCAGGCTGACAAGCTATCAATAACCCAAGAGCTTGGCATACAAGTTCGAGACTTGCGATTGCTGGATCCTGCCATGGCTACTTCATACCCTTCTGCAATATTGTGTCGGGACAAAGCGCTTCTGGTCAACATGGAGCACATTAAATGCATCATCACCACGCATTACTTGCTTCTCTTGAATGCGGATCAGCCAAGTGTGCTGCAGTTTGCTGAGGATATACAGTTCAGGCTTGCACACACAACACATGCTCATCCAGCCAAAGCCAAAGCACTCCCCAGCACAAAAGCTCAGAAGAAAGGCAGTCACATGAGAGTCAGCAAGTCTGACTCAGATCTAGAGACTTATCTGCTGATCAATGGCTCTGAATCCAGCAATACCAGCAGCGTTAGTCACAAGTCATATCAGGACACTCCCTTTGAGTTGAAGGCTTTGGAAGCAGTACTTGACATGGTATTGCTGCTGATCTTGTTTTCTCCAGTGCTGCTTCACTGTTGTAATGTTGAAACTTCTGATTGCGGCTGTGCCAGTGCATCAGAGTTGTTCAGCTTGAATGCAGGTCTGCGCCAGGTTGTCAGCCCTGACAGATGAGCTGTGGCAAGCTGGGGACCCTGTGCTGAAGAGTCCCACTGCACACACAGTAAGTTCTTTTGTGCTTTGTGTACCATTGCTATACAGAGGCATTCATCAGTGTGTAGTCGGTCTGGGGCGAATGTAGAAGCATCTCTGGCATCTTTGGTCAGGGTATTCCTTTGTGCCTTTATATGCTGTGTGATGGACATGAATTTGCGTTTGCAGGTGACAACATTGCTGCTTGACAAAATGCGACGCATCAAAAATCGCATGGTGCGCTTGAAGACTAGAGTGGAGACAATCCGGGAGCTGCTGGAGAAATTTCTTGAGGACGAAGGTGACATGAAAAGTATGAATCTGACAGCAAGGTAGACCTCGCTATCTGTCTTGCTCTGCATTTACAGCGCTGACTCAATCTGTGAAGCCAGCAAACATGTTGCTTGACATGCTAGGCAGCTCCATAGTCTTGCACACTTGCAGCCAACCTCAGCGCATAATTTCCGGATCAACTGTTAGCTTGTTGTACAGCTTGACAGCTTTTGTGAAGGGAGCCTATTTTGAGCCTATCTATGATTGTTCATGGCCAGCTTGTTGGCCGCATCAAGCAACAGTCAAACTTGATGGACTGCATGAGCCTGTCTGACAGTGGGTCAAACACAAGACCTCATGCCATATTGCCAAGCATTGCATCTCATACCAACATGACATGACACAAACACCAGATGAAGTGGTGTTTGCAGGGAGCAGCACCTGCAGCACATTTCTGGCAAGCCGCTTGATCCCGATGACAAGGTGGCGTACTTGGAGCAGGCCCCATCGCTGCGTCTTGCATTGGGCAGGCTGAGCTTGGAGCGCAAGTCTCACAGAGGGGTGGGCCAGGATGATGACGATGCCGACATGCAGCAAGTTGAGATGCTGCTGGAGGCATACTTCATTCAGATGGACAACACTTTCAACCGGCTGGAAACAATGAATGAGTACATTAGTGATACTGAGGTATGCCTTGTCTCTGCTGCTGTGACCAGACTCTTTCGTTTGTTTGTGTAGCATGCAGCTCATCTTTCTGGAGCAGCGCATATCTGTACAAGAGTCAAAGTGCTTCATGTACGCAGGAGTACATTGATCTTGAGATCAACAACTTCAGGAACAACTTGATTAGGGTGAGCTGCTCGTCTGTATCTGTGTGTCTGTTATCTGCTCGCTCATTGCTGTCTTAAACCCAGCTTCAACACTTTTCTTGAATACAATAACAATGTCTTGCAGACACGCATGATCCTTAACGCTGGCAATCTGGTCATGGCAATGGTGTTTATTGTGTCCAGCATCTTCGGCATGAACCTAAGCGATCGCCACCAAGAGAGCTATGTCTTGTTTGCGCTGGTAAGCATGACATGGTGCTCATTTCTCAGGCTGGATACTACAATTGTTCTTGATTTTCAAGGCTGAAACTTTACAAAATACCTGCAGGTGGCTGTCATGAGCTACTTTGGGGCTGTGGTCTTGTTTGTGGCTCTGATGGGATGGTGCATCTGGTACAAGATTGTCAACAACCCGTTCACAGCTTGTTTTGAGGGACGCATTACATGTTGATTTTAACAGCTGAGTGCATCAGACTGTCCCAGCAGTGCATCATCAGGGTGCCGGGTCACATGTACAAATTGGTCCAGACTTCTGCAGCAAAGTAGCAGCTTGATTGGGTTTGGGCCAATTAAGCAATATGCAGGGATTGAATAACTGCTTGTGTGCAAGCCCTGATGTGATATCTGTGGATCATTTACAAAGCTTTGTTCGCCCAACGCTACATATTTACAATCAAGCAAGGCCGGGTGTACGAAATGTTGAATGGGAGCAAAATCTATGTGTGTCGAACTTCGCATGTCACACAGCCTGCAAGTCAACCATTGCAAACGGAAAGCAAAGTATACGCTCTGGTTGTAGGCTGCCACACATCAAAACTCATTCAGTTGTTCTTGAAAATGCCTGCTGAAAGTTCCTCAAAAGATGTCACAAAAGTTCCAAATATATACGCATCTGTCCATCAGACAGAAGAGTTGTATATGGCTGCTGTGCCACTCAGAATGGCATCTGTGTTGTTGGTGTTGCTGCCTGGGAGTGTGTTGTTCCATGCTGATGTGTAGCCACCAACATCAAATGCCAAGTTGAAGAGATCAGAAGGATTGGACATTGGGATTGATGCTTTCTGAGCATTGTACTGGTTCACCCATGTTTGGATGTATTGCAGCCCTTGAGCTCGTGCCTGGACAGCGCTTGCAGGGTCTTCTGGTTTGGTAGACTCAACATCAAAGGCATGTGGACCCTCTGCAGGAACACCCAGAGCAGCATGTTACTGGGCGTGAATACAGTATACCAGACAGCAGCGTGCTTTGTTGGCTGTGTATGCAGTATGCCAAACCACCTTGATCTTCTGCAAGATACAGATCGATGTGCATTGCAACCAAATTGTGTCAACAGCCTGCAAACTTCTGTTGCAAGCGTACTCAGCATTTGGCATCAAGCAAGGATGCCATAAGACAGCATGCTTCTGATAAGAGTTGGGGTTATCCCCCTACCATAGATTGTAGCTGTGATGGTGTCAGAGATGTTGACTGTTGGCCCACAGGCCGTGAAAGGGTCATAGATGCCATTTGTGAAGAAGATGTTGGATGATGAGCGTAATGACGACAAGCCAAATCTGCAGTCATAGCACGCATAGATGTCAACGCAAGGCTTAGACTGACAGCACTTGTTCGCATACATGGAACCATGGTAATGCTTTGGGTGCTTGGCATGCATGTGCTGCCTCTCCTTGTTGCTCGGTGATCTCCAGCCCACACAGCTGAACACATTCGCGCTTGTCTTTGATACACAATATCCTGCTTCAAGCTGCTGAGGCAACTCACGTGGATGCCGACCAGTCGTATTGTGGAGCCACTCCATATTGCTGCAGGCATCGCTGGCTGTTGGAGTCTAGGTTGTAGGGCAGATCGTAGAACATGTCTTGGACTGCAACATAACAAGAAACCTTGGCTGTGCAGCTGTGAGCATGGAGATCAGCACCGAACAGACGTTCAAGCAGATCACTTACACAGAGCAAGCAGCGAGATGCACCATGGACTCACCTCCGTCATAAGAGACTGGTGTGTAGTCCTGTGTACAAATCTGCAGCAGCAGAAAGCACCAAAGTTCAATCATTGCCTTGCAAGAGAGGTGCCTTCATGTGCATGCTCAGACAAACTCTTGCCTGCAATGTTTTGACCCTGGTTGACTGACCACAGATTAGCAGACATGAATAAATCATCACAATGGCTGTCAGCAGGTTGCCAATGCATGCTTGCTTCAAACGGATGATGACTTCAAATGCAAACAGTTTCAGAGGTGACCTGGTAGCCAAAGGCACTTGGCCCGCCGGCAGAGGTATCCAGGCAGCCGCCACTGATGTTGGCATTGCCACTGAAGATAGGCAGAGCCTGGCCCATGGCGTAGAAGAGAGGTGTTCCCTCCAGAGTGTCATTTGCAAGGAGGTTGCAAGCCTCGCGTACAGGGTAGGCTGGGATATCTGTCTGGCCAGTGCCAGGTAACGCGTATGGGAAGTTGAATTGAGCCTGCAAGTTGTCATGCAGCAACTCATCACATCAGACACCTCGCGCAAGCTGAACAAAGCACAATCCAGAGGAGGAGACTGCCAATTGCTGATCACTCATTCATTGCATTGCAGTGAAAAGTCCTCAACGCAGGGCTGACATGAGAGCAGCACATTTAGCTGCACCAAATGAGATGCACAAACAGGTCACGTCCAGTCTGAAAGTCAGTACTAACCGCTGAAGCCCAATTACTGAGCACATAGTAGGCCAATGTTGCATTGACATCATCATAGGACTGCACTTCTGAGTTGCGGCACAGGTTGAGGTCTGTGTTGATCTGTTCAAGGCCTTCTGCAGTTTGAGCCCTGGCAAAGAGGGTGGTGAAGAACTTGTGCACGTTGGTTGGGCAGGCTGCAGCAGAGCCGGCTTCACTGGAGGCAGTGCGTGTGGCTATCTTGGCAAACCCATATGGGTCATAGCTAGGATCCTACAAATGACGAAACATGCATCAGTAGGAGCCTGCTTGAAGAAGGGCAGACATGTTGCAGCACAGCAGCAGACATGGCATCCAAGTTCAGCGCATGGTTGTGCAACATTTGCATGTCAGTCGTGCAGCATGCCACAGCCAACACATCAGGCATTCTAAGCCTGAGCCTAGGAGACAGGTGGAAAAATTGAGGGTGTGTCACATACATGAGCATGTCATGTGTCTGCATCATAGGGTTCAAAAGGGACAAGCAGGCCCCTTCAGAAAGACCCTGCTCTGCATTTAGCCGTCTTGCATGTTTGACAAGACAAGGGCACAGGTTGGCTCACCAAGCCCAGACCAGGGGCACCCAATAAAGTTGGAGAGGAGGAGATTGCGCCTGCAATGACATCTGGGTAGCGCACTCGAAGCCATGCTGCAAGCTGCCCACCTGCATATGGAACCAATGTCAGCAAAATCCAAGCTGCATGCACGAGATGATCATGCAACGGTAGAGATACAAGTACGCATTGTTGCGCAGAGCAATAACGGACTGTGATTGCAACACATGCCTCATGTTGAAGCTTCAATTTAAGCCAGACAGCACCAGCAATCTGTGTTGAGAGATGCAGCATGCTGTGCAACCATACTTTCACACGGCAGTGTACTGATATTCTGAAGCCAGAGCATGACAACAGACAGGGGCATATGGCTGTGATGGCACATTAGACAACTGACCATATCTCATGCATGGTGATCACAGATGGTGCATAGCACAGAAGCAGGCTGAGTAGCAGAGAAACCACTACACTGAGTTTGCAGTACATGCTTTTGAAAGCAGCACTTACTGTAACTACTGCCAACAGCAATGACTGGGCTGTGGCTGAGTCCAAGGGTTCGTTGGGTATGCAGCACAACCTCTATCTGATCTACCAAGGCTTGTTCTATATTGAGATACACAAATCTGCTGTCAGAAGGCCTGAACGGCTGTTGGGTTGCATAGTAGCGATGCTCAGGCCAGATTTGCAGAGCCCCTATGGAGTTTGCAATGTCAGAGTAGTATCCACTTCCTACTTGAGAATCTCTGCACGAGGAACAGGGCAGAGCTGAGACCCCACAGCTATCACAACTTGTGACACGATATGCATGTTGACAGGGGCTTTTAAAGTGCTGGAGCAGATCATGCACACAATAAGTGATACTCACTCCAGAGCTGATTCTTCAGAACAGAACAGCAGGATAGGCGTGCTGGTGTTGGGTGGTGTGGCTGGTCTGATCAATACGTATCTCAGCTCAAAGGTGCTGTCGCCATCTGGCTCATATTGCGCCTGTAGCGGCCAGCAGCCATGCAAAAATGCAAGCCTACATGGAGGCGTGCTAGCTTAGGCTACGTTACCTGGCTGAAGTGGTCCACGGAAGTTGTTTTGGTCAGCTGTTCGACGACCGGCTTGCCGTACGATGTTACTGCGGACGATTGATTCAGTTGTGCCCAAGCTTCACCAGATCGTGCCCTGGCGTTGTAAGTGGCGGCACGCTTTGCGTGCGTGCATGTTGCAGCACCAAGACAGATCAGGAGTACGACTGCGGCATGCTTGTGAAACGAGAGAGAGCTGGAATGCATACGCAGACACCCAGATAGCAAAGCCAGAGCAGTCTGTAATATCTGTGTTGTCGACGCCTGCGACTGCGAGTGCATACTGCTGGCGCGGTTATATCTGCAAATAATATCATGACTAAACCGCACGGAGCCAGGCGAAGATGATGAAGTAGCTCCAGCATATTGCCTACCTCTGATAGCACGACTTCAACCAGTAACAGGTGTTCCCAGTGAACGAAGTCCCCTGAAGGACTGTGTTATTAGGCGAAAGGAACCGGGCCCTGATGATCTGGCAATGTTGCACGTTTTGCGTCTTGCAGCCATGGTCAGGGACCTGAATGGCGCCAATATTGATGAACATTAATGTTAGGCGACAGCAACCCCATGCGTTCAGCTTACATGAACTGAGAGCTGTGACATGAATAGAGCATGAGCGCATCAGTTTGACAGGAGGGCAGTTGTGGCACTTGCCTGTTGGTCATTTGACATTGATTCTTGTCTCAAGATATTATGATCATATGCATAACGACTTGTTAGAGTCTTAGACAGGTTTTATGCACTAACTTGCTGGGAAGTTTGGGTGTCACAGTCAGGGCCCCTAGCCTGCACAATACACGACTGTGCGCAGAAATTGACTTCCAGATAGTGAAACGTTCCCACACGAAGGAGGCCATAACGAAGTGCAATGTGCAGGACTCACCCTCTTTATACCGAGCACACACTTTATACCTCTATATTAATTTGTATATATCAAACTATCGTCAACAGCCCTGCAGGTGAGGTCGGGTCTATCAAGGGAAGAGCCCTTGGATAGCAAATGATATGGCAGCGTGGCTTCCAAATTATCCTGCTTTGAAAAACACAGTGTACCATGACTCAGAGGCAAATGCACTGTAAGAACATGATACAATCAACATCTCAGCAGCAAAAGCTACATACACTGCAGACATATTATGAACATAACAGGACTTGTGTCATCTGTTGGATGGTGCACCAAAAAATACGGTCTAGAAGGTAAAGACAAACTAGTATGACCATGCCAGATATGGGCTCACATAGAATGCGAGACCAGACATTGCATGGTTGCAGTCGTAGCTGAAGAGCCTGTCAATTCAACATCATCATGAGTTCAAACAAAACAACAAACCTACGGTAGCTATTCCATGAATGAGCTGTCTGATCTGACTTCTTTATTTTGTCTGCTTTAGCCAGCACCTCTTCTGTTTTGCTGTAGCTGCAAATCATGCCAGAAGCTTCTTGTGCCTGCAATAGGCTATGACTGCAGCAAAGACCAAAAGAGCGCCAACAATGCCTACGATCGTGACCTGCAACATAGAAAGGGTAATCAGCACTGCAGCTGCAGAATGCATTCTGTGCTTGCCACACAGATGAAGACAGAAGACATTCAGTAATTTTGCTGTCTACAAAATCTGCAGAGGCGGTGAACAATGTGCTTACGGATGTAGCATGCAGGAGGCAGCATGCCATAACCATGGTGCATACAGCATGAGCATGGCACAGAAAGCAGTGCTAACCACTAGGAAGAGGGTGTGGCTGTCTTCATGTCCATTGTTCAAATTCATCCCAAAGATGCCAGCAATTGAACCAATGATGGCCACAGCAAAGGTGGCTGCTGTCAGCACCAGTTCAATCTGCAAGCGTCAAGAACTGGTCACCCGTTTGCCTGAATGCTCTAAGGCTTGGTGGCCATGTGTCAGCCAGACAAAGCTTACCCGAATGAGCTGGTTACGCTGGTTGTCTAGCTCAATGTTGATGTAGTCCTGCACCATGGAGTTCAGTAAGCACATTGATGTGCGTACAAGTCACCTGCCAGGCAATCAAGAGTGCAGAGCAGTAAAGACCTTTCAGAAAGGTTTGTTCAAGTGAAGCCTGAATACCTCTGTGTCATCAATGTACTCAGTAAGAGTCTGTAGCTTGTTGTAGGTGTTGTCAATGTGCATGAAGTATGTTTCAAGCACCATCTCCACCTCTTGCACATCTGCGTCATCATCTTCGGGCTCAGCTCCAAAAGGCGAGCCGGGTGGCTGACCAGCTTTCAAGGAGTTGCGCTGCAGAGAGACTGTACGCTCCATATCCTGCCGCAGACAGCAACTTTACCCAGAATAAATTTGATGCTACAGACAGCCCATTTTGATCAAAACAAATTCAGCTGAAGTGACATAGCGCATCACATTCATATGCCAACATGCAGAGCAAACAATGGCATTCAGTACCGCTACGCTGTGCTAGATCCTGAAAGGGCCGATGAAGATACCCTTTGTACGCTGATTGGCAATCTGTGTTGTGGGCTGTGCATGCACATATAGGCTTCTGCCACTAAATGGTCATGAGCTTGTCACAAAAGGCTCTAAGCCAGCCAAGAAGGGTCATAGGGACTTACAAGTTGCTTTGCCGTCAAGTTGATATCTTTCATGTCACTGTCATCGTCTAGAAGCTTCTCCAAGAGCTCATGTATAGTTTCCACTCGTGTGTTGAGGCGCACCATGCGATTTTTGATGCGTCGCACCCTTTCCAGATTGTGTGTGGAAACCTGCAAAGTACTGGAGTAAATTCAGGACTATCAGATTGGATGCAACTGGTCACCTGACAGTCGCTGTGCATCTTAGGTGGTTGGAATGACTTGACAGAGCGCAAAGCTACCTTGTTAGTCAATGCATCCAAAGCAGGATGTGCTGCTGCCTCCAGCTCTGACGTCAGTCGCTCCAAGTGTGTGCACACCTGAGAGCATTGTGAAACTGTAAGCAGCACGCTTGTGTATTTTGGATCTGCCAACATGCACAAGTCTGATGTAACATGAAGCATACCGATTCAAGGACAACCTCCAGAACGCGAAGCTCAAATGGGATCTCCAGGAATGGAAACATGTTCTCCTTGGTCATGTCTCCTTTGTCACTCAAAACAACTAAGTCAGGACTGGACTGATTCGTGTTCTGTTTGCCTCCATCGCTGTCAATGCAAGAAGCACACCGCCGCTGCAGCTCCTCAACAAACGCCAGCACAGTGTCATCCTCAGCATTGGTGACCAGCACATGATCTGTGGCTATGATACACTTGATGTGCTCCAAGTTGACCACCAATGCTCTGTCACGAGAGAGGATTGCTGACGGGTACGAAGCTGCCAGGTAGGGATCCAACACCCGCAAGTCACGTAGCTGCACTCCAAGCTTCTGTGTGAGCTCGTTCTTTTCTGCTTGAATGATGCTGCTGGTGCCATTTCTGTCAACCTTGACCCATTTGCGGGCAGCAACGTACAGAGGCCCGACTTTCTTTCTATCAGTCGCTTTCAGAGAGTCCTTGTAGGGTCCAAGCTGAGCATGGTTGACATCCCCAACACCAGAGGTGACCTTTCGTAGTGCGGCCACCCCAGTGAGGCCGCCATTCGAGTGATTGCTTGAAAAGGAGCCTGGCATGGCAGCTATGAGGTCTGAGCGTTCGCCACCACAGGCTTAGCGTCACAGCCAGGCTTTGCACTAACAGATAGCGCCTGGGAGTGCAAACGCCTGGAAAAGCACGGTGTGGCTCGCCCTCGTGCACCAGCAGGATCTCGTTCAAAGTTGAGCACTCTCACATACTCTTGCGCGCTGCGCACAGCTGCCATGCACAAACGCGATGGAGATCAGCCGACGGCGCTCCGCTATTGAACAACCATCTCAGCTGGATGGAGCTTCGGGGAGTCCAGTGCGAGCCGAAAGCTGCACAGCCGTTTACATGAGGCTTGCCGCTATGCAGTGTTCGCTGGCAGCAAAGTTTGATGCCGCAGGGCGTAAAAATCGAATATAGAGGGTCCGTCCACACGTACCTGTGAAGCCTCAGTCCAAGTATGGCGTGCAGAACTGCAGAGCACAAACTGCAAGCACAAACTGGCAAAGAGCAGAAGCCTGTGGAGGTGGACTAGTTCCCGTCAAATCAGAGTTGTGGGTCGTCTCTCCCTGTGTGATTGGCTTTAGCTTAGTCCTGAGGCGTGGTGTGACTCACTGTCCGGATCAATTGGTGCGCGGCTGCAGCTGTACTGATGCCGAGCGCATCAGAGGTCAAAGCACTATATAAGGCTTTTTTGCGCGAAGGTAGCAACCCCTTCCGTACGTGTATATCCTTGTCTGCGCCGGCGACCTAAGGCCAGTCACTGATTTGCAGCTTGCTTTTGCAGGCAAGAAATTCTCGAACTATAACGTCAGAGAGTTCGTGCAGCGAAAAGCCAAGGCCGACTTTAGAAGCAACGCAGCGCAAACAGACACGACAGCTATTGAGCAGATGTGGACACAAGCAAAGCGAGACCTGGAGGTTGCAAAGCGACAGGCATTGGTGTATAGTCTATATGGCAGCAGGCAAAAGAGTGTTATGGTATGTGATGGTCATCTCGTGTGTACTGCATTCAGCACTGGTTAGGGCTGAGACGCATGTTGTATGCAGGACATTCCCATGGTCAAAGTATTACAGCAGCAAGCAGAAGCTGCTCCCTACACAACAGCCTGATGGCCCAATTTGGTATGCCTTGATGGTACAGCTGTGATCAAGTCACTTCAAAAGCAGCAAACCCAGTTGCTGCAAGCTGTGGCTAGAAATGAATCCAACACCAAGCATTGACTGGTCAGAACCTACTAGTAGCTACAGAGGTCAGGAACACAATTTTTGGGCATGTGCGTACGCAGTAATAGCGTGCACCTATTCAGTATATACTTATGCTTGCAAGTAGAACACCCATGGTGAAGGTGCTTCGCCTGGGCAAGAAATCATCAGCTTTGCTGTTCGAGGCTTGCTAGGGTCCTCCTTATAGGTGACGGCCACATTTGTCGTCTTTTTAGCAGCAAGAGACTCTGACGCTTTCACTGAGAAGGCGGGATTGTCCACTGAGTAGAAGAATTCCACCTGCTTTGAAAAAACATTCTTCCATGGTATCTGCACTGTGCCCTGCATTGCGACATGTTTGGTTAGTAACTAACAATCATGCAACAAGTCAGTGAGCTTATGCAATGCAAGACAGGCGTATGGTGCTGCCAGCACCCTTGGTTCAGCATAATAGAAGAGTGTGGCAGTGCAATGGTGCACATAGGACGTCATATTGCAGATGAGCTTTATGTTGCATTTAAGACAAGGAAACATGTCACATTGATGTGTTTTCAAACATGTTTGACACAGTGAACTGTCCTGAAACAAACGATGCCAAGTAACTGTGCCATGTGACTATGCTATGTAGCTATTGCAGATCACAATGCATTGCACCAAGTACATACCTTCACAATCTCAAATGGTCCACTGGGTTTTGGTGGCAAGCACCTGCCATTCACTTGGCACTCATACTCGCCACCAGTAGCAGAGCTGACCAGCAGCGTCTCATGGTAATTGTCATGAATGCTGCTGGGCTCAAATGTGACCTCCACCTGCTGCTCCAACCCATTGGGGCCTGCTGGAGCTGCTGCCACTGTTGTGGGCTTGCATTCAAATGCTCCAGAGCTCTTCCCTCTGAAAGATGCCTTGTAATCGGCCTTCTCTGTGAGCCAATGGTGGAAGCGAAACACCTGAACAGATCATGTAAATGTCACAACTATAATGATTCAAGCTAAGGGGCTGCTGCTGCTGCTGCTGTTAAGTTTTCAGCAAACAAACTCAGATTTGTTTGCTGCTACAAACAAATCTGAGTTTGTCAGTATAACATGATATTGCAAAGTGTCACTCCTTCTGTGACACTTATACAGCTGCGCTTGCCATGACAAAGCAGTTCCTGGCAGTTTGCATGGTACAATTACAAGCAGATGTATGCAGTATGACTGACACTGTGAATGCATGTTTCCAACCAGACCTGTGCTTCACTGCTACCCAGGGGAACAGTGATGGACAAGCTGCCCTCAGGGCCAGCAGCAGTGCCCTTCAGCTTGAGCTGATACTCGTATGTGCCCAGGGCTTTGCTGATCAGCTTCAAGCTAGCATCGCCCTCAGCCACCAGCAATGGCCGGTACGCCACCTCCACATTTGCAGAAGACCCAGCTGGCACTGTAACACTGCTGGGAACCATGACCTGCTTGCTGGAGCAGGCAACTGCCATCACCACCTCTGTCTGGAGGGGGTTGCTGATGGTCAGTGTCTGACTCACTCGACTCCTGACCGGGCCTTCAAGCTGCAGCGTGCCTTGCAGGCCGGCTGGCCCAGCAGTGAAGGCCAGGTTATAGAAGATGTACTCACCAGTAGTCTGGTTCTGGAAGGTGATACTACCTGTGGTCTGGCCCTCAGTCAGGGTATGGAAATGCAGCTTACAGTCTTTCTGGGACAGGCCGGCTACGTCAACATGCGGGGGTGCAGTCAGCTGGGTGGCTGGGTTTGCTTGCTGCAAGTCAATGACCACCTTGAAGCGCTGGGGCTTGTTGAGCCAGTTGGCCACCTTCACAGTCTGCACATGGGCTTGCTTGGCCGCCACCTGCCACATTACACTACCATCTGAGCTTGCAACTCTGGTGGTTTGCATTGGGGTCCTTGATTATGCCATGGCCTGGTGCGAGCCAAGCCGTATTTGCAGATGACCCATCAATCTCAGTTGGCAACATGTGCATGTGCAGCATAGAGGTCTTGCTACTCAGCAGACTACATGTGAGCACTTTCACAGTGACCAAGTCATACAGTTAGTGTTGGAGGTTCACCTGACACTGAATGGTACCAGCTGACATGGGGCTCTGCGCAAGCCCGGACAGCTTGTACAGCAGACCTGTACCGTCAGGAATGGGGAAGAACACAGACCCCTCATGTTGCTTCTCCTGAGTGGACATGGACAGCGGCCGGTACGTAATGGCATAGGCGGCCTCTGCCCCTGCTGGCACCATCAACACCTCTGGCCCACTCCAGTAATCATTCTGAATGACAGGCTTCAGCTGCCAGGGGGTGACCGAGGGGTTGGCAAGGGTGAGGGTCTGGCTGCTGCTGCCGCGCACTGCTGCCTTGAAGTCCAGGGTGGTGGCTTGGGCCTGAGTCTGACTGCAAGCCCCTGTCAGGGTGAGGAAGCTGTCTTCACCACCCTCCACCTTGCACTGCACCTGTGGCATGCAGCTGGAAATGAAGCAAGTCATGGAGCAGGTGACTTCACATTGGACAGACCCAAGCCTTGACAGCCTGACTGTCAAAATCTGCTGGTATGTTTTGCATATGTCTGATGCCATCTTTGCAGCTGCCATGATGCATGGCCACAGTGGACCTCTTGACAGCAGCATCTCTGGTCCAGCAGACAGTCTAACAGTGCTAACAAAGCATGACACTTCACGCAAAGATGGTGCATGGGGTGACTGACCTTGTCCAGCCTGATGTCAGGATGAATGGCCCTGGGATGGAAGGTGATGTCCACCTGTGCCTGCTGGTTGGGCGCCAGGAAGCCGGAAGCAGGGAAGGCAGCAAAGTGAGGAGCCAAGGCAGCCACATCAAGGGTGTACTTTGTGCCCACATCCCCACTGTTCTCCACCTGCAGACGCTGCTTCGCCTGCACCACACACATGCTGCTCAGCTGCTTTGCACAGGCAACAAAGTGCTAGTGCCCGGTTTGGGTGTGAACATACAAAAGCAATTGGGCTTGAGTGAGTGCACTGCTCGTTGTGAGATGGTGAAGGGGAGCTGATGTTGCGCAACAACTGCATTGCCAATGATCTTCCTTACCTGATCAACCGCTGGTATGGCCACACATTTACACCAAGTAAGCTGAGAAAGCATCAAAGACCAATGAAGCAGACATTGCTCACCTCAGAGCCCAACACAACAGTGCCAAACGGCAAATTGTCAGTGGAAAGGGTAAGCTGGGTACCCAGGCAGGCAGCTGAGAGGGTGAGCAGGGGGAGTGTGACCCCCGCCACCTGTGCTGCCACTTCCTGCTGCCATGCTCTTGTCCGCTGTGCCGGCCTATACACACCAAATCCATGGAGGGTGACTATATCCAGCCATGCACCCATCAAAGCACTCTAGTACAAGCACAGAACAAGTTAACAGAGCATGCAAAACAGCAGCAAGCAGCCTCAGAAAGTACTCCCTGTAGGATCTGCTGCAAAACAATGATCACACACAGCATACACCCTGCTCAGCAACTCGCGGGATGATGTCTGTATCACCTGTAGAAGAAGGTGATGTCCAGGGAACCTCTGGCAGGGATGGTCACAGTTCCAGCAGGGCTCATGTCTACTGCACAGCGTGCCAGCTGCTGGGCAGCCTCTGCAAATGATACCTGGCAGGTCACCTTGCTCCTATTGCAAACCTGCAGTCAGTGTGGCAACAAGACTTGAAACAGATTGCGGCTATTCAGCACCACAACTGCAATCAATCTTACTGAGCATGCATAACCCACACAGGGTGCAGAAGTGTGCCACTCAGCAGACTCAGCTAGTTGCAGTGTCAAGCATACACTGCCCCAGCAGGGTGTTGACAGGCAGGCAGACGCAACTTCAGTCAGCAATCTGGCATGCTGGGCTGCGGCAGTGAGTGGCCTGACCTGCACAGTCTTGGAGGTCTGGCCTCCACAGCTGACAGCACCCAGGTTGAGGCTTCTGTGAGCAGCATTACCCAGCTCCAGCTTCAGGTTGGAGCCCTCACCCATGACGACAACTTTCATGGTGTACAGGCCATTGATCTTGAATGGGATCTCCTCTCTGTACAGGCGAGCTTCACAGGGAGCAAAAATGATGCTGACATCCTGGCTTGCTCCAGGAGCTAGCACACTCGGTGGGCAGTCCACTATCATGCTGTCACTGTTCTCATACCTGCACAAGGCACAGATTGTCACGACAGACTATGAGCAGGGAGGCTTTAGCTTGCAGACTTCAGCACTAACTGAGCAAAGACATGTGTTGTTGCCTGCTTTGCATTTACGGCACCTGCTGTGCTTTGCGACAAGCTTCTCTGTTGCAAACAATCACTCAGACGCTGTCATCACATTGATGCAGGGGCATGGACACCGCAAAGATGGCAGACTCAAAAGGCTTACTCCATGTCAAAGCTGAGGTCAGAGTTGTCGTTGTTCTTGAGCCGCAAGGTCTTTTGGGCTGCTTGCATGCCTGACTGCTTGACAAAAGAAGGCCCAAAGTCATGCTGCTGGAAACTGAAGTCCAAAGCAGGCTTGTGTCCGACTCCTGCACACGACACAACTTTAAAACTTCAGTCCATCCTTTGTGACAGCATGCTGCATGCATATGAAGATGCTGTGTTCAGTAGCCAAGGGTGTGTGTTCTACGCTGTGCTCAACCAGGGGTTATGGAACCAAGCACCAAGGTTCATCAGCAACGCTGCAAGGTGTTTGTCACGGCATGTCCATAAGAAGTCGCGCTGTACAAGTTGCGCACCTGACAGCAGCAGTGTGTAAGTCCTGCCATTGACAACCTGGCAGGTGACCCTGTGCTGGTTGAGCTGCTGTGCAGAAACAGGGCTGAAGCTGAGCTCACAAGCAACCCTGTCGCCAGCACCTACTGAGCCTGTTGAAGGGGAGACTGCAAAGCGGGGGTTGCCTCCCAGCTTCCAGATGTACTCATACATCAGCGAGCCAGAATTGACTAGTGTAACAGCCTTTGTCACATGATCATGCACCACAACCTGCAGTGCAGACCAATATCACGATGAAAAATATCATGATGAATGATATTAGATGCATGCGGTCTGCATTACTGCAACACAGATCAGGACAATCTTGTTACATTCAAGCTAGCCATTGTGCACACGCAATGGACATGCTTGTCAGTGACGCTTGCATGCAGATAACAGTGCCCAGTTGCTTGAGCAACATCCAAGGTGACAAGCTCACCTGGCCAAAGTCCAGATGGTTAGGAGCATCAGGTGACAGTTCCACCAAGCGCCCATCTGCACCTTCAATTTGCAAGCTGTCATGTACAGCATACCCCTCGCCCTTCACATTCAAGGTCAGCTTGGTAGGCTTCTTCTTGACCATGCAGATGACGTTGAAGTTGCTGGGTGCAGCAAGCGTCGGCGCAAAGGTGACTGCCAAGGCCAGTTGACCTCCAGCGGGGATGGTTCCACTGCTTGGCTCAAATGTAAGTGCTGGCGCCCGGCCTGCAACACAGTCATTGCAACCTTATCGCCAAAGGTTCCTTCTGCAAGATAAGCAGCGCCTAAAGATGGAGCATTTCATGAGCTCTGTAGTTCATGATGTGTGATGATGTGCACTTGTGATGGCCAGGCCCATGTTGTCGTCTGCAGCATACAAGGTGTAGGACAACTACTGAGGAGGGACTTGTGATGGGGTGACATGGGCTCACGTGACCAGGCAAGCTCAATTGTTCACAGCAGGAGAGAGTCACTGGCATTGACACCATACATGATGACTGCGACAGACCTGTGCTTTCTAGGCGAGCAGGTGAGGCATCATAGGAAGCTTTGTCCAGGTCAAACTGGAAGGGCATGTACTCGGAATTGAGCAGGTTGATGGTGGCATGGGTGCGGCCCCCAACCAACACCTTGCCAAAGCTGAGGCTTGGCCGGTCAAAGGCAACCCTTGGCTCACTGACATGTCCCACCACCAGCACAGGCACATCCAGCTTGTGCTCTGGGATCTTGAACCTCCAAAATGACTCCTGTAGTTGCAGCGCCATGTGTCACATGGCTGATGCTGATGCAAATGCAGCAGTTATAGCAGCAGTTGTATGTCTTTACCCTGTACTGAATGCGGTGTCTTGTACATGTACACGTGCTGCTTGCCTTCCGTAATTCAAGGTGGATATACAAGCTGGCACTCAGTACACGGCCGACAATTATCCAATGCTGCAAGCTGATCCTAGGTTATTGCAGAGGTGACTTGCAAACCTGGAGTTTGTCTTCATTGGGTGTGTACTGGAAGACCATCTCATAGCGCTTGCCAGGAGCCAGAACCCCAGTCAGGGTGGAACACTGGAAGGGTGAGGCCGCCGCACCAGGGCTAGCCGCATCCAAAGCCTCCCATGCAAAACTGTAAGCCATGCTGGTCGGATTCAGCACCCAGAAGCGCTTCACATTGTGTACCTGCAGTGGCACAGGTCGCACATAGTACTGCTGGTATGAAGTACAACCAGACAGAGTAGAAAGTCTCTTGACACAGAAGACAGGACTGATACAGGCACGATTGAACGCTCTTTACCTTGACACCCAGAGACTCCATTTCTAGAACTTTAGTAGCAGGGTCAAGGGGCCCTTGACTGCGACCTGGGCTGGGCATGTCTGGAGAGCGTCTTCCTGAAACACAGAGCGTACCCAGTCAGTCGGCTGCAAGTCATGCAAAGGGCTTGCAGTCAAGCCAGGGCAGCAGCAGAGGACTGACCTGCAGTGATGTAATCACTTGGAGGCAGATCAAAATGGCACCAGGGGCGTAAGACAGAAGCAGTGACAGCCCTGTTAGGCGCCTGCAGGCTGGCTGAGAGGTTAGGAATGGTAGCTACGAGGCGGCGGCTACAGTCCTCTACCTCCTGAGGGCTGAACTTGACTGTGATAGCAGTAGTCTCCCCTGCAGCTAAGCAGCCTCCTTCAGGAAGCACCTGCATGAGACGCAAGGGTCAGCTGCCTTCCAGACATCACAGTGTCAGAACCTTGGAAACCCTGCTTTTAGCGCAACACAGCAACATCAACTTGAACGCTGGATCATGCCAAGATGAGCTACTGGTACATCAGATGTGATTTTGCTACAAGTCAAGCTATTACACTGCAGCAAGAATAGATGTCAGTAGTAGACTTGGACAGAGCTCAGCCAGGCGGCTTACCACGTATGTGCCAGAGGTGTCAGTTGCACCGTCCAGAGTCTGCACAGCCCACTTGTAGTCCACGTTGCCCAAGCCTGCATTCTTGAGGTTGAAGTTGAACAGGCGTGTTTGGAACATGACAGTGGGCTTGAAGTTGATGGGGCCAGCGTCGCATTCCACACGAGCATCATCAATGACCACAGACACCTGCAAATAACAGCAAATAGACGCGCCATACAGACTCATGGCAGCATGGAAGTGTGACTTAGACTTCCTGACATCTGTGTGAAACAGAGACTGGATCACCCCGATAGCAAGCATATGCTACACCAGGCATTACATGCACGCCCTGAGAATCCATGCATTGACCAGCCACATTGCAGCAAACAGCCCTCTGCTGAACAATGACCAGAGCAGACTGGAGCTCTGCCTGTCTGCCTTCCAGCGCACAGCAAAAGCTGAGCAAGTCTACTGATTGTTCCTGACCTTGAGAGGCAAAGACACAGACGGCGCCTCCTTGGCATTTGCCAACTCCAGCTTGGGTTCAGGTGCTGCAGTGCCAACAGGTGAGCCAGCAGCAACCCGATTGTCCCAGTCCGAAGCTGCAGTTCCTGGCGGCATCTTGAGCTGAGCTGCTTTCAGAGCTGCCACAGCTGCCTTGAGCTGCAGTGGCTTGTCGCTGAGGTATGTCACAACAATGTCTTTTACTGCACCGGCTGGCAGGTGACCCACAGATGGACTGAAGGTCAATGGAGCCAGTGCCGCCCACTCAAACCTGCCAGGACACGCA
>JAABUO010001592.1_pt1 | contig 29186 bp, 47 predicted proteins | sample 5559291 | NCBI WGS metagenome assembly JAABUO01 (sample SAMN10711878, study PRJNA513372) | rock metagenome | isolation source: Antarctica rocks | place: Antarctica: Victoria Land, Finger Mt sud | reverse complement strand
TCCCTCCCTCCCTCCCCCCGCCCCCCGCCCATACATATTTGTCTCACACGTGCAGCAAAGGTGCATTCTTGACACACAGCTGTAACTGTACACATGCTACAGGTTATGGCTGGCATGAGATTGACTGGGAAGGTGTCTAAACTGCAACGCTTTTAGTAGCTCTGGCATGTAGCCACGTCACACACGCATGCCCACTCCTTGCAGTCAGGTCCAAGCTATCATTAGCTGCACTGTGCCTCATAGCAATGCTGCCATTGACAACCATGTGCCCTACAGACAAGTTTCATGCTATGCGTATGGACATGCCCACATAAGGTAGTCAGCCTTGTTGGCACTGGCAGGCTGGCTGACGTGAGCCTTACTACACAGACACTGTCATCATTGTTGATCCAGCTGTGATTTTGCTCTGCAGACCCAGCTACAAGACTTGGGGGAGACGAGCTGGGCTGTGCAGCTCATGTACACCAACATCACCACCCCTGGTGGCATCAATGCCACTGTCAAGTCCTACTGCCATGACAAATTTGGACACTGGTGTCTAGGTAAGCTGTGTGTACAGTGCTATACATAGATTGCTAGGGCCATTGACTCACTCATCCTTACTGGGACTGCTTGTCATGGTAGAGAAGTCTGTATGTGGGACTGCTCTTGTATGGCCAGGTTTTCTTAAGAGTGATATTCTAACTTGAAATGACCTTGTTGCCATTAGTTGTTGCATGAGGAGCTTGCAACAGTTTGTTGCTTGCCAGACTGTCATGTTGCATGAATGCAACTGCAACAGTGACAGCCACAGCCAGATGATAGATAACAAGTATGCTGCAGTATCTGGCAAGTAGGCCAACTTGTCTGTGCAAGGCTCATGCTGTGCAGCAATGCACAGCTTCAGATTGTAAATTACTGTCGAACCATTGCAGGATCCAAATGTTCAACACATCACAAAGGGCTAAATGACACCTGTGTGCACTGCTGTTGCAGACAAGTACAAGCACCTGTCATCAGCTGGCATCCGGGGTGTGATTGCTGGTGGCATCATTGGCATCATTTGTGTTGCAGCTTTGGCACTGATCCTGAAGGATCTTCATGGTGCACGTAAGATGAAGGTAAGTCTGTTTCGCTGGACAACAGGCACTGAGTAGTTCGTGTCCTGGAGGCATGCCTTCAGATTCCGCATCTCACAAACCATCACCTAGCCCAGGCAGTCATTTGTTGAATCACAGCGTAGTGAAGCAAGAGCACTGTTGCACTCAAGGCTGGAGTCAGTTTGCATCACAGGCATCAATGCTGTGTAACCTGTCCTGCAGGACAACGAGGTGGTGTACAACCCCCAGACTCCCAACCTGGGTGGTGGTCCTGGCACTGGCAAGGCGGGTGCTGTGGCAGGTGTCACGGCTTTGACAGCAACAGCAGGTGGCACGCCTTCGAGTGCACGCAATGGCACTCCGACTGCAGGCTACACAGGTGGCTTGGCACCAGTTGGCCAGAAGGTCCGCAGAAAGTCCGGCGCATTTACTTCTGGTGCCGTCACTCACCCTGCCTCCCTCGCAGCTGCTGGCAAGCCTACTGGACTGGAGGAGATTATTTCCAGCCCTAGCTTCTCCCGTGGCAACACACCCGGCACCACACCCGCCCACGCGAGCGGTTTGTGATTGCATGCGGATGTCTGAAATCATCTTGCATTGCTGACCACAGTGCACCTTGGAGGTTTGATTTGCGTAAAATGCGGCCTTTAGAAGCATGTCTGTGTTTACTGCTTAAGTTCAACATCAGGCACTTACTTGCAAAAACTATGAATTGCAAATCATGGGTGTAATGATGACTTTGCATTGCCTGGTATTGCAAGCCCATTTGTTATGAACTATTGTTGCGAGTTCAGTCCAAGCCTGAGTGCCAATGTAAGGTGCAAGCCAGGTTGTCATCGTACATGCAGAAGCAACCTGAATATTGTCAAATGCTGAAGTCTCAGCATGCAGAGCAGCACTATGCATCACCGCATCAAAACAAAAGCAGCTGAGCTGTCACAGCATATGCTGTTGCGGATGCACCACAAAAGGCAGCATGCCTCACTCACATTGACACAGAATGATAGCACAATGCATGCCCTGCCAGATGATGGGATCTGTGTGAGATACTGTGTAGTTTAGCTAATCATCATCATGAGGCTGCACCAGCATTGCTGCCTGAGGCGCAAGATTCAGCTGACTAATGGTCTGCTGCAGCTTCTCAGGTCCATAGATAACCTTTGGGAAAGTGGTTGCTAGGCTGTAAGTCATGCTTGTCAGCTGCTCCAAAGAGTCCACAAAGTCATAGACAACCTGCGGCAGAACAAGACACAGTCACAACAGAGGCTTAGAACGTGACATCATCTGAGCTTTGTTGCGTCTCTGGGAACATTGAGTGCTGCTGTGCACATGGACACGTGCACATGATGCATGCTGCTGGCATAACCTGCTTATCTGGCAAGCTGTCAGATGCTGGCAGCCCAAATCAAAAGCAACTGAAGCTAAAAGCAATGCAGCTTTGACGCCTGCGATCTGTAGACTGCATTGACCACAGATGTAGGCCTCTACGCACAGCATTGTACATGCACAACATCTAACTGACTGGGGTGGAAGTCAGCAAAGCATCACGACAGTTGAAACTTTGGCCACCTTACCAGGAAGCATTCAACACAAAAGACAACACATGTTTCGGGCAAGACTGTCTTTACAACCACCAGGGTGTACTAACATTCTTGAGCACATGCTGGGGCCGCGAGCACTTACTGATTCAGGACTGGCAAGCCACAAAGGCCTCAAGGAGTGGTGTGCCCATGACTGTTACCTGCAAAGGCTGGTCAGCCAGGAACCTGCGCTGGGCAGTTGAGCCATCAGGCAGCCTGATGCGAATGGCAGCTATGTCGGGGCTGCCTGCTGGGGGCTCTGCCTGCAGGCCTGCCTTCTTGTTTGCCTTTCGCTGTTGCAGGGCAGAAGCCAGGTCAGTCTTCTTCTTCTCTGCTGCTTCCTGCTCTGCCCTGCATTTAGATGCAGCAGCAAAGTCATGTGCCGTTTGCTTTGTAAGAACTGAAGGTCTCATGCCATCTTGCTTATTGAATGGCAACAGCCAGGCTAGTCTTCCTCTCTCTTGACTGCATCCTGCCACTGTCCTGCGCAGATATGTTTTAGAAGCCAACAGTCCTGTACCAGATCTTTAGTGCTGTACCAGATCCTTAGTGCTAAGGGATCTGGAGCTTGCTTCAATCAACGAACATCAGCAGTCTGGATACAACAGCATCAGCAGGTGCAGTGGACACTGAAGTTGGGCGAAGTCTTGCTAGCAGGCTGCCAATGCCTGCAAACCCACTGTTCTGTCTAATCTTGTATTGAGGTCAGCTTTGCTCTTAGCCATAGCATGCTCAGTACCAAGGCAGACTGAAAACAAGCAAGGCTATTTGCTGTATAATATGCGTGTGCAAGATGCCAGATGGACAGCATCCTAGAACAAGGACACAGGAAAGATCATAGGTCTCTTGTCTGGCAGACCATGCTCTTGATGCAATCAAACTGGATTGCATGAATATCAGACCGGGGTACAACGTATGACAATGCAAAATGATGCCTTTTAAAGATGACATTACAAGTTTGCCGACAGCCAGCCAGCTTATGGGCATGTGCCACAGCAGCCATGTTGCTGAGGACAAAAGCTTCCGCAATGTAGAGCACAGACTGGTTCAGTGGTTTGAGGGTGTGCAGACTGATTGCGGTCGGCACCGAATTTACCACCAGCACACAAGCAGACTTAAGTGTTGCAACAACAGACGCGCCCAGGCTTTGTACTGCTGGCACACGCATGTGCAGGCAGTCCAGACAACGCTCTACAGGGCAGCTTAAACACGGCTCTTGCCTTTCAGCATCTTGGGCTTGCTGTGCTGCTCGCTGTTGCTCTTCTTGAGCTGCTCTTTCAGCGACACGCTGCTTCTCTCGCTCCTGGTCAGCAAGCAAGCTACGCTGGTACTCAGCATCCTGCTCCTCCCTCAACCTCCGGTTCAATTGCTGCATCACAATTCTGCGGTGTCAGCACTTGGGCATCTACACATCTGGCAAGTCTTTGAAATCAACGAAATGTACTGCTCCATGGTCTATATTCAGCAGTCCCGGTAAATGCATAGCTGCAAAGCGATTAGTAAGCAATGGTGGGCTGACAGGAACTTCTGACAGTATTGCTGTCAACACATTGATAGCACTGTAAACACATGTTGCTGTAGCAATGGAAAATTAGCTGCCATCTGACCTGAGGTTGGATGCATGTAGGCTGTGAAGAAAGTCAGCAGGCATCCAGCACAAAAATGCAAAAGCCATGATGCAGCCTACGCAGACCTTTGCTAAGGCCAGTTGAACACGCAGCACTTCCTTGTTGGGTGTGTAGAGCAGACTGGTAAGGGAAGCATGCTGGCTTTAAATGGACTGAGAAAAGAAGCACTGACCCTTTCATTGTGATCTGCCTGGTCAGCCACAAATTGCGCCCCATGCTCTTCCACAGCAGGTTGCAGCATCTGCATGATGTCACTGGGTGTCGCAAGCCCCTCTGAGCTGGCCACCTTTTTGGTTCGCGCATTTGAGCCTGAGAGTAGCGCTACATAGGGATAGTGCGCCACATGTAGCTGGCTGCTGAACTGCGTTTCATGATGGAAACAGTGAGTCCCACAAGACGCCTGCCATGTAACATGTTTGTGACATTGAAATACGCTTTGCTGAGAGCAGGGCAGACACATTGCAATAGTGATAAGCCACTGCATGCTTGAGTTGAGCTTGTTGAACGATTGCACTAGACGGCATTGGTGCCTAACTGCATCATGTTTTATGCCTAATAATAATAATAATAATAATTAAAACGCTTTCCAGCTCATGATGAGCTAGGTACGTGCAGGACAAGTCTTGTCTCTCCAGAGCAGCCTTTCAATGATGTTGCATTACGTGATTGTCAAAACTGTCGTATTAGTAGGCCTTATAGGGATGTTTTATGCCTGCAGACATAAACCCACGTGGGGACCTGCATCAGCACTGTCTGTGTTCCTTGTACAAGCTGCAAACTTCATCAGTGAAGGTCAGTGCAAACCAAGCAAGGAAAGAGGGCCTGGCAGCTTACTGTGAAAGGGTCGCTTTTATGTATGTCCCCTCCCCAGCACAAAAAGGTTGAATTGACATACTGGACAAAGTCTGGGTCACACAATGTCTGCCGGCAAAACTGATCTGTATCCTGCATACACGACACAAGCTTTGGGCAGCGTTTGTTGTAACTCAAGAGCTCAGCAGACATCATGTTGAATAATGATGAAATGCAGCTTCCAGAGGAGCAGTCTTGCCTGAACCTGTTGCAAGGTTCAGTGCATGTTGGTGCACTCGTGTCAACTGTCTGTTTCGACTGTCTGCAGACAGTCAATCTGGAGCAGAAGATACCTCATGGTCTGGAGAGTGTAGATAGATGAACAGAAACTTGTACTGCCTATGTGCCTGCACAGCAGCATCCTGCCAGCTGGTCTCCAGGAAGTCTGGGCAGTTGGCACCATAGCGCTGTTGCAGCATTTGCTTGAAGGTGGCTGCAGATTGTGGAGGGTCCTCATATCGATTGCCTTGTAGGAGCATCTGGGTAGCTCCTGCACCCAAGTATTGGTGTTTGTGCACACAGCAAAAGTTTGCAAAAGCTGACAAATGAAACTTATGCGAATGTGCAGAAAGCTGCACATCATATAAGGTGCTGCCAGGAGGTAGCATTGAGAACATGCTTGAAAAGGAGGCCCCAATTGACCTGTATTGTGTGCCTTTGTACAGAAATATGTCAAACAACAGACCCTTGCTGCGATTTGCAGGGTGGCGAGTGTACACAGGTGCATGGCTAATTGAAGAGCCAGATAGACATGTGAGATGCAAGTTGCCGTGCAAGCACACTTGATAAGGTTAGAAAAAGAAATGGTGCTAACTCACCTTGCAAGGTGCGTGTAATTGACCGTGGCAGGACTCTGCTTCCTATGCTTGTGGTGCAAGAATACCCAAAGCGGACAACTTCAACAATGACTTTGACGCCAGCGCCTAATGCCATGAGTGGAAGCTGGACAAGCCTTTGAAACAGGCCTCGCCTTTGTCGTCTTGGGCGATGTGCAGCAGACTGAGGGGGTGTAACAGCCTGTGGGAGCCGATGAGTCGCAGCAGCAATTGAGCGATGTTGCAGCGCCTGAGGAGCTTGATCTGAAGGGCAAGTCAGAGCTGGATTTCTGTTTCACAAAACAGGAGAGGTGTGCACGTCGAGCCTAGGCAGTTTCCTTGCATGCTTGACAACGTTCAGTAGCACGTTCTGCATTCAACCAGAAGTGTCCTTCCAGGTGCGCACCGTAGAACATAGCTACAGCGCGGTCGAGGTCGTAGTTAGCTGCCTCAAGGTAAAAGGAAGCTTCAGTGTCACTGCAGTTGGTCAGGGAGACGAACTGAGACACGACCTCGTTACGATCCATAATGGATACCAGATCTCGGTCTGTTTGCGTTCCTTGAAGCCAAGCTAGCCTCACATCAGGCGCTCGGCTCAAGTGATCTTTCGCTTGCAAGCAATGATCTGCAGCTTCGGGCTGCTTACCATCAGCAACGACACGAATCACCACTGTCGACTCAGGATTGCATCACGCACTACTGCGCAGACGGAATTACCGATGCTGAGCGCCACGATCATTGTATCACAGCTACACAAGTACTCGATATCAGAAGACAGCGATGAAGAAGAAGTGCATACCTTACCAAGCGAGTCCGCCATATCTGAGCCACATCTGAGCACGCCTGAACCATACTTGCCACAAGCATTTGACATGTAGTAAATTACCTGTCGAATCTGTTGTTGCCCCCACATCCAGCAGTTGGTAAGTGAGTACCTACACAATGATTTCAAGAAGTTGCTATAGGATGCCACCATGCGCTCATGGCAGCAGGGAGAGAGGTCAGTGGCCATGTTGCGAGCATCACACACCTGCAGATCATATGGTAATGCCTCCCTGACAAGGATAGCTGCCAACCGCCCGCGTACTCATATACCAATGGCAAGTTGCCAATGGCAAGAAGGGCGGAAAGGGATATAAGGCGAAGGGCCGAGGGACTCTAGGCAAAGGCGGAGTTTATTTAAAACCCCAAAACAAGTTTGCTTGCACGATGCTCTTCGAGTCTTAGTCCTGGTTCTGCTATTGTTGTACGCCTTTGCTACAAAAGAGATAGACTCAGGACTTCTATAGGTACCAACTATCTTGACTGGTGCAGCGCGTTGCCGGGCGTAACTTGCTTTTCAGATTTGCAAGGCAGGTTTGACTTATGCCTCGACAAGGGCTGATTGCAGACACAGGTCAAACTATTTGAGGCTTGGGGCGCTCGTTCAGCAGTATTGGCGCGTCGCGACACCTCTGCGCATTGACGCGAGGCCAGGCTGCCTTGCAAGTCTGCCATCAGACTGTCTGTCCCTCGGACTTCAAGACAGCATCAGCTCTGGAGCACTTCGGCCTGGCACTCATGCCAGGTCCCGCTTGCAGCACAAGTATCGGCGAGGAACAGCAAGCCGAGAGCAATGACCAGCCCAGTGTCATATGCCCAGCTGGACAAAAGCCATCCTTTATGACAGAGCTTGAGCCTGGGTCCGCGCTTTACTTCAAGGCATTTGTAAAGGACGAGAATGGCGAAGAGCTGAAGCTGAGGTTCCCAGGTGGGTAACCAAGCACGGCGTATTGCTGTCACTGCCTCACTGTAGCAGCTGGAATCTCCTGGAAGCTGTCTGTTTGCAAAAGGTGTGTTTATGTGTGCACAGCGTGCAAAGAGACCACAAACAAGGATCTTATCCAGTGGGTGTCAAGGTGTAGCAGCAGAATCTGGCGAGGATCTCTTGCCAAGGATGCCTGGAGCAAGGTGTCAAGTGGAGAAGGAGCGTGGCGCCCAAAGAAGAGGCAAAGGGCTGTTGGCAGGCCTAGCAAGAAGAAGGGCCCCAAGCTAGATAGTGGTAAGCTACTGCTGTGCATGCTGTTCCTGTTGTCCATAAAGCTGCATCCAACAAATTTGTGACAACCCTTTCACAGCATGTTGCATGACCGGCAGCTGGTGTGAAGCTATATATGTAATTGGTTTATCTGACCATTCAGTCTCCTTTTGTTAGCACCTGGCATTGTGTATTGAGTGCCTTTAGTGTCCTAGTATGTGACCAAATATGCCTACGCTTGCAACCCTGAGTGTCAAACACACAAAAACATGCCCAGTCCCCAACACCTACACATGCCAGTGTTCAGCCATTGTCAACCCATTTTTTTGTCGTCTGCCTTGCCTGTAGCTGCCTTCACGCCAGACGCCCGACCACAGCTGTACAATCAGCGTTGCTGCTGGTTGCCCCAAGTGGGCTTTGCTCTTCAGGTCCGCAAACCAATTCAATCACATAAAGGCATACTTGTATGCATGCATTGCCCCTAGTGCACCTTTGCACCCACATTTGCGTTTGCTGGTCAGGTGTGATGCGAGCGTCCACCAGTGATCAGGCAGAGGAGCGCCAGGATTGCCTAGAAGGAAGTGCAGAATGCCCTGACAGGAGTGATGGCAACATGGCCACATCTCAGGCACGCTGCTGCTCACTGTGATGCTGATGCATTGTGCCTGAAGTCTCTGCAGCATGGGCGTTTGCCCTTTATACAAGGTTGTGACTACCCAGAACTGTTGCATTGTGTACATATACCTGCGCATAGCTTGGGCAACTTATAAGGCCTCTTGCACTCAGAGCAGGGCTTCATATACTGGGCATGACTGCCTAGGGGCTCTGACATGACACGAATAGCTTTTCCCTCCAAGTCAGATGGGCGCAGCAACAACGCAAGCATAATGCCTGAGCTGACTGGCTTGCAAGCTCACACTAGGCCTGGCAGGGCCAGCTCACCTTGCGTGTCTGTAGCTCTGCAGCTGTACTTAGTCCTGCCATGTATATTGACCTCCTTCATGCTCAGGTGCTTTGAAAGGCTTCACATGCTGAAGCAGCTGACCGTTTGGCTTCTTAGGGGATTGCCTTGAGCTATCTGGCCTGTTGTAGTTTGGACTTCTCTTGACATGCTTATAAATAATGACAAGCCTCTGATATGGCTGACAGGTTTGCTGTGAAAGCACCATTTCGAAGCCCAAGCTTCAGGCCAGCTGTGCAATACTATTACCAGCTGACCTGAGAACCAAAACCCAGCTTTGTTTCAGGGGCAGCTGTCAATATGTGCACCCTTTAGTTTTTTTGTAGCCATAGGCTGACACACATACATCACTTTTAAGCTCACGACAATGCTGCAGGAGACCATCGTGTTTCATGACTTGCCATATGACCCCTTGGCGGCATGGTACTACAAACAAGATGAAGGCTCTGGTGGCATTGATGAGGCTGATGTGATGAAGACCGGTGACAATGCTGCTGACAACGCTGCTGACAATGCTGGTAAGAATTGGATGTTGCAACACCTACAGTGCAGTTTGTCACAGCATCTCTGCAGCTGAAAGCTCACTGCATTGCACAGTTTGGGCTCAGCTGATTTGCTGCAGTGCTTGCTACAGCTTTGCTGCATGCTGGATGCTCTTAGCAGATCAAATGCTGCGGTCGCGCTTGTGCTATTCCTGCAATGACACTTGCTCAAAAGCAAGAAACGAGTGCAGCTCACAGTAAGCAGCATTCAGCGCAATCCAACCCACAAAGAGCAAAGCATCTTTATGCGTGGACCCTCACTTGTGCAATCTGATCTGTGCCCTCGGCATTTTTGCATGGATGTCAAGCTGCCATTCCCAGGACGTGAGCTGCCTGTTTGAACCGGCGTCCTGAGCTAAAACAACACAGCAGCTGCATCAGCACCTCCATCAGGAGCTGAATGTAGCTGCACTTACTGACAGACAGAGTGCACAGGCACGCACAGCTGCCAGCATTGTTGGTCATGTTAGTGAAGGGTTGAGACTCACAGCTCAGACTAAATTGATATTTTGTGAAATATGTGCAAGATCATAGGGGGCCTGAGAATGCTATACAGCACATTGAGATACAAGTCCATATCAGAATACAGCCTCATTGTGGCTACCCTGTCATGTCACTGAAACCAGTAACATGAAGATTGCTATGTGTCAGTGCAGGCTGTGAGACCAAGCTCCAGGGAGGGAAAGCAAAGCATGGCGGCAAAGCACCACATGCTGGGTCAGCGTTGGAAAGAGATGACTCTGCAATGGAAGAATCCCTGGTATGCCCCTTGCTGACGCTTGCTCTATCAAAGAAGATCTGCAAAAGTATAGCTTAAGTGAACATACAACTTTGATGAAGGCGTCACAAGAAAACGACCTTTTGTCTGAAATTTGACCTTACAGACTTTGTTGAGACAGCTGCACCTGAAAATCTGATGGTTGGAGTGAACAGACCAGAAACCCAGCTGACTTAGATGCACATACCATGCACAGCATTTTTGGTTAAGTCATGTTTGGGTTCACATCAAAAAGCGCAAACAGCCACTGACCTCAACCCATGCACTGTGGAATTTGGTTGTGAAGCCCAGATAGACTGTGAAATGTGAAATCTGATTTAGTCAGTAATACAGTGCTATCGTACTTGATTGACCTGATGCTCAAGATGCTGCAGATAGATTGTGAAATGTGAAATCTAATTGAGTCAGCAATACAGTGCTATAATACTTCATTGACCTGATGCTCAAGATGCTGCAGAGTCAGACACAGACGAGACCCTTTGGCAAGCACTGCTTGTAGCATAGGATGCATGTGATACACACATGCCATTACTGTCTGTGTTTGCATCTGTGGCTGGCGTGCCTCACAGACATCTGACCTGGGGATGTATGTTATTTGTGGCAATTACTGCAAAGAGGCAGTCACCTCTGGCATGCTTTGCGACCCAACCCAATGTTCAGCTTTGTGCATGTTGGCATGCAGTTGAGCTCAAAACATCTCACTTTGCAGTGTTGAGTCTGAGTCACACAATCACGTCCGACTCAACATTAATGCTTTTGCAGAGCAATGGCATGCAGACCAAAAGCGTCTCGAGGCCAATTGGCAGAAAGGCCGATGTGGGGATCCAGTCAGGGCGCGTGACCCACTCAGCTGCGCCTATCAGAGTAACAATGGCATAAAAGCACCAGCAGACCAGAAATGCAGGATAGCTGCCGTTGCAACAGAACATGCAGAAACTGCATGAGTACTATCCTTTTTTTGTATTTGCCATCGTACTGATACGGCACTGTTTATCCCCCCTCCATGTGCACAGGGCAATGCCAGTCATGCATGATATGCCTGGGAATCCTACATTCAGCCAATGGAGTATGCCAGGCACTTGTTTGGTCTTGTGGTACCTGTCAAAGCAGTGTGTTATGGACACGGCTTGCTGTGCAAACTCAGCATTGCTGATCTGAAGCTCATAGTGGAGTACACACTGAGAACTGCAGTATGTAAAGTGGGCAGTGTTTCTGTCACTGACGACTGTTGTCTTTGCGGTAACCTTAAGGGCGCTGCATTGTCAAGCATGGGCTGCGGCCGAAATTACGGGTGTTTGCTGGGCAGCCTGGCCACATTCTCTGTATCAGATCTGAGCACAACGTTGTTAATACATATACATTGGCCACAACTTGAAAGCGTTGGCAGAAATTGAGCTCTAGGCATTTCTTCTTCGGCCCGTGGAGAGGCTGGCCTAGACAACGAACGAGTGTGATTCACAATGGAGGAGATGCTCATGGAGACAAACTGCCGGAATTGTACTTGCTGAGAAAGTCAACAGGAGCCGTAGTCTTGGGAAGCTCAAGCCAACATTAGTAATTGCATATGACGAGAGCCCTTGCACATGCAAGGCAGCGACTGGCAAGAAACGCACCGACGTCGAGACGGGTCGCTATGTGCACTGTGACTCTGTTCCGTGCGTAACTGAAGTGTCATCTCTGTCGCAGTACTCCAGTGGTCCCGGGACAGTTTACTAGCGCAACTTCGAAGCCCAGCGCCGATAGCTGCCGTCAAGGTGCTGTATGCAGTGTCATTGTCAACTGCCCACAAGACATAGTCTTTATGGACAAAAAGTTTTTCAACCAGCAACTCGGACTCGCGTCCGCCAAAAGGCTGCTCGGACTCAAGCAGTGGCAGTGACCCAAATCCCCACTAGCTTGTCCACTTCAAGGTGTGTCACAAGCAAGCTTGCGGAGCCAAAGATTTTGCTGTGCATGCACATGACACAGCAAGCAATTTACGACCTTATGCAACAGCTGCTTGTCAGCTTGAGATGCTCCTTGCATACAGAGTATGGGAGGCCGCATACGAGCAGTTGCAAATGGAAAAGGGTGTCTGCAACCTGATACAAAAGTATTCACCAGAGGCAGTCAGAGAGCGAGCTCTCAGCAGTCCAGATGCCACCTTTCAGATACTGGTCATCCAACGCTAGCTTCTATCGTTGCCATTGCACTGATCACTTGCCAAGCATCTGCCAGGCAAGGCAGCATACGGCTGCGTACTCTTGAGTCACAGCTAAGTCACCGAATCTTGCTGTAGGTACGCGGTCTGACCATGACTGGCGTTCTGGGGGGCTTTTTTCTGGGTCTTGCTTGGGATCGTATCAGTGGGCAAGCAGATACACCTGGACGAGTCCAATTTAGAGCTGCACAACTCAGGTTTGCACAAAACTAGCTCATTGCATGCTGCTAGCACCGTCATTGCAGACTGCTTTGCTCTGGGCATCAATGCACATTGCTCTCAAGAAACAAAGGCAAGTCTAGACTGAAGACATGACAGCTTATGCTTCTCACCCAAATCGAGTGACTGCATCCCACAACTGACTGTCTGTAACTGCAACAGAGTTGAGTCAGTATACCTTGTGCAGCAGCTGCAAGGAACATACCTTGCATTCAGGGTACCTGTACAGGCAATCGCGTAGATGGATAGACCACCAAGTCTGAAGTATCTCTAATTGTACAAGGTCTGGACACAACCGTCCCAATCTGTACAGATGGGTCATGGTTCATTGCAGGGAGACTCTCACTTCTCTTGGGCCCTCCTTTGTGAAAGCAGGGCAGGTTTTGGCTAGCAGGCCTGACATTGTCAGGGAAGACTATATGAATGAGCTTTGTACCCTGCAAGACGATGTGCCTTCATTCCCTGATGACCAGGTAAAGCTTCAACATGTCACTTGCTACTTCCAGGTTGGGTAGAGCAGCTTGATAAGGCAGCGTCAAGTCTGCTGGCTACAAGTTGTTGCGTCAGCACACAGCATACAGAGCCTAAGGCTGATCATTGATGACACACATGGCAGCATCGTGACTGCTCGTTAGACATCAACCATCATGCTTGTATCGTTGAGCTCACTGATGGCACTGTAAGCCTACAACATATTGCAAAAGAGTTCCTAGTCAGACCAATAGCAGAGGTGTTCAGCACCATTTCTAATCTGCCCACTGCAGCAGCTTTTCTCAGGCACATGTTTGGCCAATTGCAAGGAAAGCAACCAACACCCCTGTCCTAAGTTTGCTGCTGCTGGTTGTAGGCATTCGGGATTCTCCAAGAGGAGCTAGGCCGGCCAATTGCAGAGGTGTTCAGCAGCATCTCAGAGCGGCCCATTGCTGCTGCCTCCCTGGGGCAGGTGTACAAGGCTGTGCTGAGGGAGACCGGTCAAGAGGTTGCTGTCAAGGTGCAACGGCCGGGCGTTGAACCCATCATCTTCAGAGACCTGTTCATCTTCAGAGCTCTGGCACGCCTTGTCAACAGGTGTGCTGTCTTCCTTCCCCCCCCCCCTCTTGGCTTGAGATGCCAACAGACATTTTCACAGTGCAGTGTATGCTTGAAAGGGGCTCTGACCTTCCAGCTGACTGGTCTGAAAACGACTGTAGCTTATTAGAGCCGTGCAATGCCAAATCTGCATGCCTTGCAGTCATTTGTATGGATGTGTGGCCTGCAATGCATGTTGCCACCACGCTGCAATCACTCAGCAAGTATGCTCGGTCACATTTTTCAATTTATGTTGAATAGTCAGTTAGCCATGCATACGTGGTTGTTGACATCTTGCAGCATCCGCATAGATGTCCGTCAGACCTATTTCATCTGATAGTGACGTGCTCTGTCAGTATCCTGATGAGGACATTTGTCCATGTAACCTGTGTACTGCTGTTGTGCTGCAGTACATCCAAAAAGAAGTTGGGTTGCAATGCACAACTGATTGTGGATGAGTTTGGAGAGAAGCTGCTTGAAGAGCTGGACTACCTGCAGGAGGCCCGTAACATACAGGTAATACTGAGTTACTGTACATCCATGTCATGTGGACCTGCGCTTGACATACAGGTCATACTGAACTACTGTACTCCATGTCATGTGGACCTGCGCATGACATACAGGTAATACTGCATTACCATACATCATTGTCATATAGACTGATGTGTGACAGTTGCTGGCTTGTAATGCTTGCACAGCATTTCAAGGCTAGAAGGAGTAAGGGCCTGCTGAAGACACTCCCCACCCGTTGAATGTAGCCTACAGTCACAGAACTGTTTCACATCTTGCATGTCCGTTGACCTTGGCAGTAACAGATTCACAAGGATCAAATTAGGACGTGTGTCCAGATCTTTGTTTCAAGTTCAGTGTGTATAAACAACGTGATGTCATTTGGGCCTAGCTATTGACGGCATGGACGTCCTAACTTACAATTTATGTACGTCATCTACAATCCAGTCCTGCATTCTGAGATCTCTCCACAAAGTAGAGACATCTGTGATAGTCTTTAGGCCTTCGTGAGCTTAGAACACTGGCATGGAATGGACCTTTCTGTAGACAATGTAATGCTTCTGTATCCCCAATTGCTACTTGTATGCCCATCTGATACAGCTTGGTCAGCATTCGCAGGCTGGGATGTATAACATGAAGGAGGCCACGCTCTGTAGTATAGCAGGACATCACTGTGCCCACAGCTGTCATCATATGCCTGCAAAGCAACACAGCTTATGTCACGCAAATTTTAGGCTCGTGGAGCTGCTGTTGTCTTGGCCAAAGTCCAATCCAGGACCTCAACCTTGGAATCTACTCAGGATTGTACCTCCTTGAAGCTATGGGATGACATGTTGCATGAATGAAGCAATGCCATTTTGGCCTGCAGGACTTCTACAGGAACTTCAGCAATGACCCCAAGGTGAAGATCCCCTGGGTGCGGCGGGACCTGAGTGGGCCCCGGGTGCTGACGATGGAGTGGATAGACGGCATCAGGTGCACTGACCCTGCTGCTATCCGGGCTTCTGGCATGGATGTCGCTGAGTTCATCCGCTGTGGTGTTGTCACAGGCCTCCGCCAGCTTCTAGAGGTCAGCATCTGTCTGCTGCTGTGCTGTCCTGTGCTGTGCTGTGCTGTGCTGTGCTGTGCTGTGCTGTGCTGTGCTGTGCTGGGCTGGGCAATGTGTCGTTGGCTGCTGATACCCAGTCTTGCATATGCTTTCACGCTGGCCAAACTCATGCATGCCCACAGCACAAAGCTTTGTCATTGCATGTTCAGTCCTTGTTTTGGTGCTGGCTGACATGTTGATGCTGAGCGACAGTAATGCGTGTAGAAATGTTGGATGATGCGGCTTGCAGGTGGGAAGTGTTGCCCTATGCTTGGGGCTGCTCAGGCAGATTCAGACCAAACATTGCTGCACCAGTTACACATGCAGCCGGAATTTTCAACTTGACAGATGCAAACAAGCAAACAAACTTCAAACAGAAACCAAAACAAAAAGTGAAATCTGCATTGAGCTACTGTGTCTTGCTGTGTGGTCAGCTACATGCTCAGAAACTGGTTTGCATCTTGCTTCTTGCCTGATGTGCAGTTTGGGCTGTTCCATGGGGATCCCCATCCCGGAAACATCTTTGCCATGCCAGATGGCCGCATTGCATATGTGGACTTTGGCAACGTAGCAGAGCTGAGCCAGACCAACAAGCAGACCCTGATAGATGCTATTGTACACGCCGTCAATGAGGATTACGAAGGCATGGCTGATGACTTCATCAAGCTGGTGAGGTCCTGCTGCTTGCTGGCAGTCCTTTGATGTTTTGGTGGTTTTCCCCTCAGTGGTTTGTCTGCATGACTGGGTCCTTCGATTTTCATGCTGGGCAGGCCACCAGGTCAACAAGCTTGGTTGATGGATCCCTTGGCTATTGCTGCGTTCCAATCAACAGACTGCCCAACTCACACAACTTCTTGTAGTTGGCTGTCAGCCAGAAAGCCCTATCTATCAATGCCTATCTGGTCAAGTGCCCTCTCCAGCTACGAAGTCTCACAGACAACTGCTTGTCTCAGCTCTGCGCATTTGCATCCTGTCAGTGAGCCGCATTGCCCTTTACAGCTACCTTCCAGCTTGACTGCCCCCTCAGCCTGCCCCCCACCCCCCCCCCCATCTTTGTTGTATATTTTGTACAGCAGTTGGTGCATTCTCTTAACACCAACATGGCTGCGTACAGGGCTTCTTGGCGCCAGGCACAGATGTGACCCCAATAGCCCCAGCCTTGCAGGAGATCTGGCAGGACAGCATGGGTCGCAGCCTGGCAGACTTCAACTTCAGAACTGTAACCTCCAAGTTCAATGATTTGGTGTACCAGTACCCCATCCGGATTCCTGAGCGTTACTCTTTGGTCATCAGGTATGCACAATTCTGCTGAACCAACCAGGTCGCTTGTTGCCACCATGCATGCTTAGCATCTCCAAATGTTAACTAGCCAAGGTCTTTAGCTACAAGCATGAAAATGTCATGCATGTCACAGGAGGCATAAGGATGCGTGTGACTCTTAACCAGCATTCCCTGGCAAAGAATGTCAACACATGCCATCAGACCACCTTTACATCATTGCTTGAATTACATGGCCTCATCTCAATCGATCCCAAGCTTGCTCACCTCTTCCCATCATGCTTGCAGGGCGTTACTGACACAAGAAGGCATTTGCTTGACGCTGTCTCCAGAGTTCCACTTCTTGGAAGTAGCCTACCCCTATGTGGCTCGCCGCCTACTCACAGCAGAGGACCCCATACTGCGAGAACGTCTGTTCCAGGTCAGCTGCCTCACCTGTGTTGTCAGTCTTGCAGCCAATGCCATCAGCATCTGCTTTTCCTGCTGCTGCTGTTGACCACTGTTGTTGTGTGAAGGCGTAAAATGCTGACCGCTGTTGCTGTCTGAAGGCATCAGACACTAACCACTGTTGTTGTCTGAATGCATAAGATGCTGACGGCTGGTACTCTCTGAAGGCATAAGATGCTCAGATGTGGCTTGGTGGTCCTGGTCATGAACTCCCGTCACGCAGGCTTCTGCACTGATGCGACTGTCACATTGTGATGAGCGGTTTGGCATCTGTAGCTTGAACGCTGGCCATTGCATGCTGCAGGTTCTGTTCCAGAATGGCAAGTTCCAATGGCAGCGTGCAGAGAAGCTGCTGGGACTGGCTAAGGAGGGCAGTGGCGGCCTGGACATCACCAGCACTGTCAGGGATGCAGTCAAGGTGGTGCTGCTGGATGACAAGCTGAGGATGCAGTTGGTCAACGCCTTCACAGAAGACAACAAGCTGCACATAGATGTAAGTCTCATTGCTTGGAGCTTGTGGGTTCGAGACTGGGACGGTCGGCAACACCAGCTGTACAGGTCATGTGGATGGTCTGGTTTCTGGCGTATTCGATGATGCGTTATGTGACAAATGCAAGTCAGTGTTTCACTTGAGTGGAAATGATGGAGCACAGGGCAGTTTGCATCAGTGCTTACTGGCTTGTTTTCTGGTTGCCAAGTGCTCAGACAACACCTGTGAATTTGCAGGAGGTGCGCAGTGTAATCAATCAAGTTCAAGGAGAGATCAACACTCAGCAGCTTCTGAGGCAGACATTGGGTGATCTGCCTGCCCTGTCCAGGCAGTTCATGCTGAGCTGGTCTGACAAGATTTTGTCTTCATGAGTGCAAGGCAGCTGAAAGCGTTCTGAGGGGAGTCGCTGCTTGCAAGTGCAGACTGCAACAGCGCAAATTTTGGCTTCTGCATATTCTACGCTTTGCCGTATTTTACAAGTGTATTACTGATTGTTTTTCCTCACCTGTATATGTTTGTGTTCATGTCTGTTGCATGTTTTTGTGAATGCAACAAACATATTTGTGACTCATTTATCTGCAGCATAGTTGCTTTGCGTGCTTTGATTGAACTGATCTTGCTGACCATGCTTCTGCTATTTTGCCTCCCGGCTCTGCCATTGTGATGACTGTCGCAAAAGTAGAGTGGGCTGTGTGGCCACAGTACACAGAGCACATGTGAATGGCCTCCAGGGAGTGTCACCAAGGGTCATGCTCCATATGACGTTCTTCAAATGCAAGCATGCGTCAGGATGCTGTGACAGGCTGGAGGATTGCTTACAGGACCAATCAAAACACTCACAATCTATCTCAAGCTTGCAAAATACACTCAAGGCTCATGTTTGCTGCTATAACAACTATTCGTTCTCAAACCTCTGCCTATCAGTGCAACCGTGAAGACGTGCTTCTGCGCCGGTTTCATCAAGCAGGCACAAAACCACGCTGACAAGTAAAGTCAATAAGGCCCCATCCGCACGGCGATTTGACCGTGGGTCATGCAGTACAATGATACCTTCCACACACGTACAACTCAGCATCCACACCTCCCTCTTAGTTGGTTTCGGAGCCATTCGTTTCCTGTCCTCTCTCTTGGTCAATCCTGATCTTGCCAAGTAAAACGCACACATCGACTGCTTCTGCACGACATGAACCTTGACTGCGGAACAACCACATCGTTGATCACTGGAAGTGCTGCGCGAGCAACGAAAGCTGTGGGCTGTCGCCGGCCCAGCTATCTGCGTAGGCGACACCGTAAGAGTGGCACCTCCTGTCGTGCTATATCCACCTCCGTCTCGCGATCTCAAAACAGCATACAAACGTGGGCAGACCAGCAGGAAAAGCAATTGCAGAACTGCCGTCTCGATTCCAGCAAAGACACCCCAGTCTTGCTCACTGCAACCTCGGCACAACCTGGCCAGTGTTTGCTGAACGTGCCGGATTCGTCCTGGATCAGCCTGAAGGTTGTTGCCAATTCACCCATTGGCAACTCGGTGGCATCATTGGAGCCCTGGTTGCAGCTCGCGCTGTTTATCCTATACGGCCTGTCGCACCGAGACTCTGACTGGTCACAATACCTGTTGTCCTTGCCGACCTCATTGAACGTCCCTCTGTTATGGAGCGAAGACGAGCTTGAACTGCTTGAAGGCACGCAATTGCTTTCGACTGTGCAGGGCTATAGGTAATGTTATTCTGTCTTCTGGTCCAACAAACATTCTCTGTCACCCTGTCCTGCAGGGACTGCATGCTGCCTGGGGCGGACAACATTGCCCATGTTTCAAGCGCGCCGTGCGCTGCACAATTTCAAGTCTATTCAAACTGCAGGGACTTCTTTGATGATCGCTGGCTCGACTTGAAGGAGCATGTGTTCGGCTCAGCGCCAGACCTCTTCCCTTCAGACCACTTTTCCTATGAAAGTTTCCTCTGGGCGGTTGCAACCCTCAGAGCACATGTACATCCTCCCCTTCAAGGTTCTCAAGTTGCACTGGTTCCTCTAGCAGACTTGGTGGGTTGTCTGCCAGCGACACAGCATTTGGTTGATTGCATATTGAGAGTCTGTTCCATGCCCTGCTGAAGGCTATTCCCAGCCCCCTCAAAAGCTTTGTGCATGCAACATGCTGAACAATCGACCATGCAACACGCTGAACAATTGACCACTCCACAAATGCTCTCCTGACCTGCATGTCCTGTGACTGAGGAGAGTTCATCTTGCTGTAGGGCATTGCTGCAGGATATTGCTGTAGCGTATTGCTGTAGGTCAGCATAAGACGCATCAGCAGCATCCATAGGTCCCTCCGCTCATGCTGCCCTGGAGTGATTTAGGAGTTTGCATAACCTGCCACCACATAGCCATGATGAGCAAGTACCTGATTTTATAGAATTTGAGATGTACACAGTGTATCACTTTTGCGATGATTGCAGGTTCAGCACGCCAGGGACGGCAACAGCCAATGGAAGCTACAGCAAACTGGCTTTGGACAGAAGAGGCAGAGCCTATTGGTGGATAGCAAAACAGAGCTCGCTGCAGGAGTGCCTCTGATGATGGATTTTGGACCTGACAAGACAGATGCACAGCTGTTGCTAGACTACGGTGTGCTGGATGATGACAACCCAAAGGTGAGTCACATTGCTCAGATTGTGCCTATGATGTCAGTGATTGCATGTTAAATGGTACTGAATCATGGGCAGCATCGTGCACAGACAGGGCAACATCTTTGTCCATTGCACAATGTGCTCACACCAGCTGACTGTATGCAGATGCATTGTACTCAAGCACAACATAGCTTTGGATGTGACACCTCCTGACATTGCAGCCAACATGCGCCTGCAATGTATGTAGGCAGGTTACTTGTTGACCCTGGCCATCCCAGATGGCGACACATGCTACGATGACAAAGCAGACATTGTTGAGCTGAACGGGCTGCAAGAGAGCACAGAATTCTTGTTGCATCCTGACAGACCGCCTTCAAGTGACCTCACGTCTTTTCTGAGACTCACAAACATCTCAGGTGCACTGTTCTTTGCCCTCCATGTCCTGTGACCGCGATACAGGTGCTTTCAAGGCGGCTGCAGAAGAGGTCACAATTTCCAATGGATGGCACATTATGCATAACGATTGAGTTTGATGCAAAGTGCTGGCGTATAGCAGTACAGCAGTGCAGCGCCAGCTGCTTCGACCAGGTTCTAGCATGCGGGCAGCTGCAGCATGTGTCCGGAGTTGCCTCCATCATGCTCAGGGCAAACTTTGCATTGTATGCCTCGTCAAGATTGAGCCTTCTCTGCTTTGGTCTGTGCAGGCCAAGATGCATTCCTAATGGAAGCCTTGTTCAGAAATGAGGTCTGGGGTCACATGCAAGTCCCTGTCAGCAGGGTCAATGAAGAAGCAGTATGCCAGTCAATGATCAGTGGTTGCAGAGAAGCATTGAAGGGTTATCCAACATCAATAAACGAGGACTTATCACTGCTGCGAGACTCGCAGCCTGGCACTCGACAAAGCATGGCAATCAGGGTACAGCATCTGCTATCGTTCCACATGAATTGTCACATGCCTGTTGTGAGGATGCTACGATGCTCTGATGCCTGTTGTGAGGACGCTCTGATGCCTGTTGTGAGAATGCATCAGAGCATGACCTCTAAATGCACTCTGCTTGTACATCAACAACTGTAGCAGGGCCAAGACTTGCTCTCTGGTGATGGGGTCCTCATCTTGTGACGCTCAGTCAGAACAATACAGCAGACTGGCACCTGATTTGACATGGGTTGCATGGCAGCATTGCTGATGACTAATGCATCAGTTTTGCTAGTCGTCTACCAGAACAGGACAGTAATGTATAAATCGACTGTTGTCCAGCCAGCTTGCTTTCAGATGTCGATGTGATGCAGGCTCGCCTAGGTGAGAAGGAAACCCTTGATGTCACTCTGCGCTACTTTGAGGACAGAAGGTCCAAGCTAGATCAACTTGAGTACTATCAGGAGCGCCGCCTGAAGGGTTTGGGCTTGCTAGATGATGATGGTAACAACACATGGGATGACTTTTTCAAGGACAGCATTGCCTGACAGCATCATCAGAAGTATGAACAGCAAAGTCTACACATCACTGATTCAGCATTGCTGCGTGCACAAAGTAGACAACTATTGTGCAAGCTTATTGCCAGCATGATGGCATTCAGTGCTTTGGAGCGATTTGAGCATTTGAACTGCTTGCCGCCGCTGCTGCTGCTCAACTTTCAATGCTCAGCGTGTCGTCCTTTCTCGGCGCAAGGACAGCTGGATCCGGACTACTAGCGATGCACCAGCTTAGCGCATTAGGCTGCGGCTGTTTGAGCTGCAAGCTGCACAGAACTGCTGGCGTGACTTCTGAGTGACACGAGTTCTGCTTTGGACGCGATGCACTTCCGCATCCCACAAGCGCTTGACGGTTTTGTGGCATCCGCGGTGGCCGGTCATGTCGTCTCGAAGCCAGCCTTCGCCAGAGCCAGTGCTAAGCCAGACCTCCATAGCTTGCAACCTCACCTGAGACCGCAGCAAGCTAGGTCTCAAGGCCATCCTGACAGGCAGCTAGTCTGGTCCGAAGACTGTTGTGCTGAGGCGTACAGCATGCTTTGCATGGTCTCAGAAGCAGGCTGGCCAAGCAGAACTCTGCTGCTCTTGCTGGCACGCTTCTTGTCCAAGGTTGGTGCTGCTGTGTCACAAGAGGCAACCAATGGAAGCACTGTGGCAGAGGGTGGCAATCCATCTGCACCTGGTGGCCAGCCAGTAGAGGTATCTCTGGGTCTTACAATCTTCTTCACTTGCCAGATGCTGCAGCACACTGAGGTACGCACAAGCACGCTGCGGAAATTGGTGCCTGTCCCGCTAGTCTCTGACAACAACTGCAGACGGGCTCACTGAAGCTCAATTGTGGGGTGCAAGCATCTGCTGACTGTGCTTCTATTACACTAAGCAACTTGGTGAAGTTTCGATTGGAACTTGACAAGACACCGCTCCTGTCCTGCAGCAATGGCTTTCTAGCTCAGAGAAAGACAGAGCAGCAGTGAAAAAGGCCAAAGGAGATGTTGCCCAGCAATGGCTGGAGGTGAAAGCCTCTGCTTTGCAAGATCTGCTGGCCTATCAGGAACCTGTGATTGGGGGCTGCCTATCATCTGCAGCCGATCGGCGCAGTGCTGGAAAGGTAAGATGCATTTACACGCAGCAAGGCAGTCTGATGCACTTATCGTGGCTGCAGTCCTTCGCAATTCAGCAATGCCCAGAATGCACATCCTGTGGCCAACCCGCCACTGTATAACATCCTTGATCATTTCTGCAAGTACTTGTTGTCCTGCTTAAAAGCGTAGCAGTCTTGTTATCCATTGGCATTTTGGGGAAGCCCATGCTGCACTCAGTAAGACTGGGCTGCGCTGCCCAGTGGTGAATTGATTTGAGTGTTGAGCCTGCAGCTCATCTGGTCAACAGTGGTGGAATTGGCTGCAAGTGACTGGCAGCCGCCACGTGGCAAGGGCAACAAAGGCCACCAGCAGAATGTGCAAGCTGCCATCATAGGTGAGGCCTTGCAGGCTGCTTGCATCTGTCCATCAGCTGATAGCCATGTGTCTCATGCTGATACTGACATTGGTCTTCAGACTGGTGACTGACCTGCTTGCAAATGCAGCACATGAGTTGCTGAAGATCTAATCTTGGTTGTGCAGGCGTTGTGGCAAAGCCCTTTCTGGTGGCTCAAAGCAATGCAGCAGCAGCAACTGAGGCACTATCACAGCTGTTAGCAGTCTGCTTGAGCAGGAAGCAAACCCACCTAACTTCTCTTCTGGCAGATGTCATCTGCATGGTACACTCAGAAGCTGCTGAAGCAGCTGTCAGTATGCTAGCTGCTGTGGCTGACTATGCTACGACTGATGCCCATGCGGCATCACACGCTGTGGCCAAAAAACAGAAGGACCAAAAGGCGGATCATGCTCACCACCAGGCTGCTGCATTGACTGTCATGCTGGAGTATGCAATGAAAGGGGAAGAGGAACAGATAGTGATGCTAGAGCTGTTTTTCTGCAAGGTGAACATAACAGAAATCTGCAGTGACACCTCTTGCATAACCTGCTACAAGACAATGCTGCTGTTTTTGCACCGGCCCCTACTGTGGTACCAGCTTGTATGCAGCTTGCACAGCATGCAGACTCCAGTGCTGTACACATTTGCCGGCATGTGCAATTTCTAAGGAGCGTTATGCAGACAATTGTGTACAGAGGTGGCTGAGCCGCGCCATTTTGTGCTTAGCACATCTCATCACTCGGCGCAAGCAGCATTGCAACAGTGCAGGCAATGCCTGTATGGGTCTGTGCAATGTGCTCTGTACCATATCATCATCATCATCATCAGCATCCAGAATGGCGACTGGCCCACATAGGACCTGCTTTCAGTGACAGGTGTGCTTGTGCAGGTGGCAGCACATGCTGCTTTCAATGACAGCATCAATGTACGCAAGCAGGCTGTGGAACTGGCAGGTTGGCAGATGACAACAAGGACGCACAATGGGGCCCTCTTCGATGCAGCTCTTTTGCTGTTGAAAGCAGGCAAGAGTTTGCCTGATGTAGGCTTTGTGGTTGTGATGACATTAACAAGTTAGAAGTGTCGTGAGTGATGGTAGAGTAGCACTTACAAATTCTCTCAAACTGATGCATCTATCCAGCCAGGAAAATGCTTGCTGTGTCCTTTCATCCATTGATTCACTTGTGCATAGAGCATCAGGCATCGACCATTCCCACACTGCAAACGTGTGTTGAGCAGCATTGAGACATGCGTGGCCATGCAGTACCACTGCAACATGAGCTCAAGTTCCACGGAGTCAAAAATCACCCATTCCTTGATTCTCGTCATGCATTACAATGCCCTGCAATGTCAGCTCAGACAGCATGTTGCACTGTGGTGCTGTTCTGACAGGTGCACAGGACAAGGACGCAAACATGCGTGTGAAGGCTGTTGGCATCGTGGGCAGCGCTGCAGCTGACATAAGGTTGCGCTCCCAGCACAGTCATGCTGAGCTTGTGGTGTTACTGACTCACAGGTTGGTACTGCTTGCATCTTGAACTCACACAAAGTGCTGAACATATCATCACATGCTTTCTCGATACCCACAGACCATGACTGCTTGTCTGGTACGTCAGTGCATCACAACTGTACCCTATATGCATGATCCATAGCTGTACTGCTATTTTATGCTGCTGCTCAATGCCCTGATGTGCACCAGCATCCTGAAACTGAGTATGTGACCTGAAATACAGTACAACGTGGATCTTTGAGAGCCATGTTGCTTGGTCCAGCTGAAATTTGACACCGGAATCTGACATCTAAAGCCGGTTAAGCCTGTTTTGTGGCGTGTCAGGCTTCTGGATACATCAGTCATGGTGAGGAAGGCTGCACTCCAGGCAGCGCAGCTAGTTGTGCAATCAAATGACCAGGCTGGTTCACTGCCAATGGCCGCATGCAACTGGCCACTGTACATCAGGCTTGCAGAGACCTTATGCAGCATGTTGACAGCAGCTCCTGACTCATCATTAGCGTCCCAAGAATTGCAGCAGGCAAGTCGTTCACTAAGTAGTTTTGCTCTTGAAATAATTGTTTACATGCTGAATCCCCAGGATACAATAGGATATAGCAGCAATGCTTGATCTGCCTTTTGCTTCATACTTCATCTCCAGGTCTAGCTTCCAAAATGCCCAAAGAACATGCCATCCGCCAGAGTCATCTCCCGCAGCCAGCAATTTCCTTCAGTGCGTAACTGTATGGATGACGAGTCACACGGTGTCAAAATCGACAATATCATTATGACAGCGCCAGTCGACACCATTACCTGCCATCATGGCTTACTAACACTCTCATGCAGGCTGCAAAAAAGGTACTGCACAAGCTGCCAGCGCTTGTCATTGCAACCGCCACAGAGGCAGATGAAGTCACCCTGTCCTTTGTCCACAAGCTGCTGGCAATGAACATGGACACAAGGACACAGTCCCAGCTTCTGCAGGCTTGGCTACCAGCCTGTGGAACGTCATCCTTGCAAGCTTGGCAATCCTTTCTGGGCACATGCTCCACATCTCAGGTGTCCAAGTCACAAATAGTGCATGTGTAGTGCATGTTTCAATGATAGTGTGGAGCACATGCCTCAATGTGAAAGCAAAAATTAGGGTCCTGGGCTCACAGGTATGTAGTCAGAATGATATGACCCATTGCTGAGATGACCACCTGCATGAATGACACTGTACAGCATATTTTCTAGCACCGTATATGCTAGCAGAAGCATGTTTTGTCAGTGAGGACAGGCATCCAATGCTGAAGAAGGTCTTGGAGCAGTGCAAGCACTATTTGAAGTGGCATGCTAGGCATGATGTTTGCTGCTCAGTGGATAATCTGCCTGCATCAATTACAGGGTGCAAGCCCCACCAGCACTTGTATGGCAGTGCTGCCGAACATAAAATGGAAAGCTGCACTTGTCTGCTCAGTCAGAAGGTGGTAACTTGTTACAGGTGGAACGCATGGCAAGCATCATGATTTCAGCCAGGCAGGAGTGCTCTGCACTACTGCAGCAATGCTACCAGCAGCTCTATGGCCTGCTAGGGACAGTCCCTGAGCAGACTCACATAACTGGGCCTCAGACAGGGCATGACTCACTGGCAGGCCCGCCTCCACCCAAGTCTGTAGACAGTGTAGAGGGGACTGCAGAGGTCACACCAGAGCAGACTCGCTCAGTTGCTGCTGCTTTGAAAGGTGATTCTTGCCTAGCACAGCAGGACTGAGCAGCATCCAATGCTGTAGCAATGCTTCCTGGACTGTGCCTACTGAGCAGGCAATGGCCCTGGGCAGCAGACAACAGCCCTGGGATGCACATGCAGAAGAAATTGCTGGTTTGATGAGTGTGCAGAATGCACTGTTAGGGTGTCACCGATGAAGGTTTGGGATAAGTCATTACATTTGCCAGGGCTTGTACACCCTGCATTTTCAGCATGCATGTCCATGAATCAGCCAGGCAAGACTTGTTGTGGCAAGCGCAACGACGAATTTACCGCTTGGTGTCTACAAACAACAGATAGCTATCGTTTTGTGTGTTTTGGGGTGATCTTTTGCGTTCCAATGCAGTGATCTATGTCCTTGGTGGCGTCTCTCAGAAAGCACAAGATGCCCCTGGTGAACTTGCATTGCTGCTGGACATCTTGGACCTTGTTCTTCACCACTCAGCAACATGCAAAGATGCTGAAGTTCATGATCAAGCCCAGCTCATCAGCATCAAGACTGCTGCCAGCACATCTGATCATGCTCCTCAACACAGCATGGACATCGCTGATACGGACATCGTTAAGGACACAGCATCAGCTGCAAAAGCTGCCCAGATGCCTGATCTGGCTGATTGTATTCTGTGGGGACTGTACGCTGTGAACGCAGCTGCCAAGATGGTGTGTGTGCACAAGTCCCAGGCTTGCAACAAGATGCTGATCCAGTATATGTTGGAGCGGATGGTGCTGTTTAGCAAAGACTGGTCGCTTGGATCAGGTCAAGTGGCTATAGAGGTGAGACTGAACATGCCTTGCAGACTTGATCAACAGCTTCCTCGTCTGTGATAGGACCATACACAGGGTTTTCCTACTGCTGAAAATCTACTGAAACAACGGGTTTTTCGCAAAATGATTACCATTTAGTGATAGCGCTTCGCACAAACAAACTTACACCAGGGCTTGAATCTTGAGCAGATTTCTGAACAAATGAATGTGCATCATACATTAGGTCTGCGCCTGTTTCTGGGTCTGTGTCATGCAGTAACATGCATCAGATGCATATATGGATGAACATGAGTCATTAACATGGGTCTGTGCCTGATTCTGGATCTGTGCTATATAGTAAATATGCATCAGATGAAGCCTATATGGATAAACGGATGATGCAACCATGCATATGTGCATGACATGCATGCACTTTCAACTGCCCTGAGCAGCAAAAGCAGCAACAGTATGACTGCTGCAGTTTCATAACCACCTTGCCGTGAAATAATGGTGTACAAGCACAATCAAGCAGCTATGGTTGCATGTCATGCAGGTCTTGTACAGCCTGCCAAGGCCGCAGCAAGCCACTGCTACAGCGCTGAAACACCTGGAGACAGCTCTGCTTTTGGTACTGCCTAACAAAGATGCCATTGATGTCCTGCCGTCACAGTCAGCTCACACAGCAGTAACGACTTCTGAGTTCTCAGCAACAACACATGCAGAAGAGACGGCCATGCAGAGGTTGACAGTGAGCTTTCTACTGTTGCTGGGGCGTATGGCTGACAACTACCAGCTTGAAAAAGCTGCCTTCCTGAAGCAGCTGCATGAGTCACATGGGGGTTTGGCAGGGCGGGACGCTGATGAGGCTGCACCGCACAGCCCTGTAAGCCCAGGAGTCACTCAGACAGCCAAAAGACCAAAGACAGGCACGTCCCCTCATGCTGAGTCAAGTGCTGATGCGCTGTGTACTGCATATGCAGCAGCTGCTTTGAATGGCTGTGTGCTCGCTTTCAGATGGCACTGTATCCAGCAACGCTGTCCTGTGCAAACACAAAGCACACTCCCTTTGGGAAGCGTGGGATCAGTTTGGCGCTCAAATTTCCTTGTTGAAAAGTTGCAAGCTGTTTCACGCTGTTAGTGCTCTAAGAGAAATCAATACACTTGCCAGCCCATTGAGTCATGGGGTCATATTCTCTCTTGGAAACCACCAAGCTCCACTGATGCATGGTGTCCATGTCTGTTGCATCCCATTGAGCTTTAAGGCTAGCTGCTGCCTTGTGTCATGATAGTTGAAGCTTACAAACATCCTTGGATGCCAAGACAAAGCTTTCAACCCTCAATACATTCTCGAAAACCACAGAAAGCTAATGTAGAAACCATTTTTTGCTTCTGTGCAGGCAAAATGAACAGGGCATCAGAGACAGCAGAGAGTTTTGACTACATGCGGGCTGGCAAGGAAAGCAGCCAGGCTGCAGCACTGGCACAGGAGTACATGGACAAACTACTTGATGAGTCAGCGCCAGCATCATACCTGCTCATGCTTGCCAGCTTGGCCAAGACAACTTCACTGCCTGTGCCTATCAGGGTATGCTTCACACTGGGTGTGTGAAAAATCTGTCATGATACATGCATGGCCAATGACACATGTTTGTGGTTGGAGCTGCTAACGTCGCTGCTTGAGCTGCTGATGCGTTGCCGGTTTGTCGTCACTGCTGTGCCTGACGGCTGTGCAAAGGCCATGATAAAGCTGATAACACCACTTTTTCAGCCAGAAGCTCAATGCATCCCAGGCAAACAAGCCTCTAGCAGTGCCTTGGCAGCCCCTCCAGTACTATATGTTCATCTGAACACAGTACAAAGCCACAAATGCTGTTTGCTTAATCTCAGTATGCTGCGGCATTCACAGCCCTCGCACCAGCAATGTACCTGACGTCCGATGTCTTGTAAACTTGCAACATAGCAAATCTAGCTGCCCACAATGCACAAAGTTTTGTTGCAGGTGGCAGCAGTTAGAAGCTTGGGCAAGCTTTCTGTGTTAAGTGAGGGCCTGAGCCTGCAGTACAGTCCCCTCGTATCTTCCATTCT
>JAABUO010001591.1_pt1 | contig 29196 bp, 25 predicted proteins | sample 5559291 | NCBI WGS metagenome assembly JAABUO01 (sample SAMN10711878, study PRJNA513372) | rock metagenome | isolation source: Antarctica rocks | place: Antarctica: Victoria Land, Finger Mt sud | reverse complement strand
GCGGCTTCCGTTACGGGCCGTGGGATGGCGGCCCCGACCCGCTGGCATCCCCTTTCGACGTCGCGAAGGCGCTCGACGAGATGGGCGAGTCCATCCTCGAGGGCGATACCCCCCGCGACGCGCTCGACCGCATGCTGCGCAAGGGCGCGCAAGGCCGTCGGGGCCTCGACGACCTGCGCCGGATGGTGGAGAAGCGGCGCCGCGAGGCCCGTAACCGCGGGCGCCTGGACGGCACGCTCGAGGAGGTCAAGGAGCTGCTGGCCCAGGCACTCGAGGCCGAGCGGCGGGCGCTGTTCCCCGACCCCTCCGACGACGCCCGCCTGCGCGAGACCGAGCTCGACACCCTGCCCGACGACCCCGCCCGGGCGGTGCGCGGCCTGCGCGACTACGACTGGCGCTCGGCCGAGGCCCGCGAGGCGTACGAGAAGATTGACGACCTGCTGCGCCGGGAGGTGCTCGACAGCCAGTTCCGGGGGCTGAAAAACGCGCTGCAGAACGCCGACCAGGCCGACATGTCCACGATCAAGGACATGCTCGCCGACCTCAACCGGATGGTCGAGGCCGACGCGCGCGGCGAGGACACGGGCCAGCAGTTTCACGACTTCATGGACAAGCACGGCGAGTTCTTCCCGGAGGCGCCCGAGTCGCTCGAGGAGCTGGTTGACTCCCTCGCCCGCCGCGCCGCCGCCGCGCAGAAGATGATGGACAGTCTCACGCCCGAGCAGCGCGAGGAGCTCGGCAACCTCATGGCCGGGGCGCTCGGCGACCTCGGGCTCGCGGCCGAGCTCGACCGGCTCAACAGCGCCCTGCGCTCGGCCCGCCCCGACCTCGACTGGGGCGGCGGCCGCAAGCGCCGCCGCGGCACGAGCCAGTCGCCGATGACCGGCGACCAGCCGCTGGGGATGGGCGAGGCCACCTCAGCCCTCGAGGAGCTGGCCGAGCTCGACGAGCTGGCCACCGCGCTGGCGCAGGACTACCCCGGCGCATCCCTCGACGACGTCGACGCCGAAGCCGTGGCCGAGGCGCTGGGCCGGTCGGCCGTCGACGACCTGCGGGCCCTGCAGCAGATGGAGCGCGAGCTCGAGCGTCAGGGCTACCTCACCCGCAAGGCCGGCAAGCTCGAGCTCACCCCCCGAGCGGTGCGCCGGCTCGGCGCGGCGGCCCTGCAGCGGGTGTTCGCGCAGGTCGAGGCGCGGGGGCGCGGCGGGCACGACGTGCGCGACGCCGGGGCGGCCGGGGAGCTGACCGGCATGAGCCGGGAGTGGCGTTTCGGCGACGAGCAGCCGCTCGACGTGGTGCGCACGGTCCGCAACGGTGTGCTCCGCAGCGCGGGCAACGGCACGTCGCTGCGCGACGGAGGGGGCCGGGTCCGGCTCGCGGTCGAGGACTTCGAGGTTCAGGAGACCGAGCGCCGCACGACGGCAGCGGTGTGCCTGCTCGTCGACCTGTCGTACTCGATGGCGCTGCGCGGGACGTGGGGCATCGCCAAGTCCACCGCGCTGGCGCTGCACAGCCTGATCTCGACCCGCTTCCCGCAGGACGCGCTGCACATCATCGGCTTCTCCGACTACGCCCGCCCGCTCGACCCGACCGAGCTCGCCGGGCTCGACAGCGAGATGGTGCAGGGCACCAACCTGCAGCACGCCCTGATGCTGGCCGGCCGCACCCTCGCCCGCTACCCCGACTCCGAGCCGGTCGTGCTGGTCGTGACCGACGGCGAGCCGACGGCCCACCTGCTGCGCGACGGCTCCCCCTGGTTCTCCTGGCCGCCGATGCCCGAGACGCTCGAGCTGACGCTGGCCGAGGTCGACAAGCTGACCCGCCGCCGCGTGACGATCAACGTGTTCATGCTCGACGACGAGCCGCGCCTGGTCGAGTTCGTCGAGGAGGTCGGGCGGCGCAACGGCGGCCGCGTGTTCACCTCCGACGCCGAGCACCTCGGGCAGTACGTGGTGCAGGACTACCTGCGCGCCCGCCGCGGCCGCCACTGAGGCCGCCGAAGGGCCCCCCGGGGCGCTGGCTGCACACAGAGCGGCAGTTCAAGGTGCGCTTCTGGCCGCATACCGGCGCTCTGTGTGCACGGAGGGTGCAGGGATGGTGCCGCGAGCGTGCAGATCAGCGGCGCGCGGCTTCGCCCCGGCGGGTGACGTCGTCGAGCCGGTCGAGGATGCGCTCCCAGCACGCCCGCGGCAGGTCGTGGCCCATCCCCTCGATCTCCAGCAGCTCCGCACCCGGGATCGCCGCGACTGTGGCGCGGGCGGCGGTGGCCGGCACCAGCGGGTCGGCGTCCCCGTGCACCACGAGCGTTGGCACCGTGACGTCGGCGAGTGCGGCGGTCCGGTCGGTCCCGGTCAGGATGGCGGCCAGCTGGCGCAGCATCCCGTCGGGGTCGTGCCCCCGGTCGTAGGCCGCCGCGGCCGAGGCACGCAGCCACTGCTCGTCGCCGGCGAAGCCCGGTGAGCCGGTGACGGCGGCATCGCTGACCCGCTGCTCGATGTAGCCGGCGCGGTCGGGGGCGGGAGGGGTGCGCAGGACGGCGGCGGCCTCCGGGGTCGGGCGCGACACGTCCGGGTCGCCCGTCGTCGACATCACCGAGGTCAGGCTCCGCACTCGTCGGGGGTGCCGCAGCGCGAGCAGCTGGGCGATCATCCCGCCCATGCTGACCCCGAGGACGTGCGCCGAGCGCCAGCGCAGCCCGTCGAGGAGCCCGGCGAGGTCGTCGGCCATGTCGGCGAGGGAGTAGGGCGCGGCCTGCGGCGTCGCGCGCAGCACCCGTAGGTCCGGCGGGCCGGCGGCGGTGAGGTGCGTCGAGCGCCCGGAGTCGCGGTTGTCGCAGACCACGACGTCGTAGCCCCGCCGCGTGAGCGCCAGCAGCAGGTCCGGATGCCACGCCACGAGCTGCATGCCGAGCCCGTGCACCAGGAGCAGCGGCCGTCCGTCGGGGTCGCCGTGCCGCTCGTAGGCGATCTCGACCGCGTGGGAGCCGCCCGTGTGGATGGTCCCGGCCACGCGCGTCAGCATGCGCATCAGGATAGGTGCGCCCCCCTACCGTGGTGCCGGTGCCGTCCGGTGTCGTCGTCGAGCAGGTCCTCGCGCCCGTCACCTATCCCCTGCGGCGGGCGGTGCTCCGCCCGCATCTGACCGCCGCCGACGGCTGGGACGCGGTCGCCTTCCCGGGCGACAACGCTCCCAACGCCGCGCACTTCGCCGCCTACGCCCTGCCGGCCGCCGCCGATGCGGGCCTCGTCGTGGGGGTGGTCGGGGTGCTGCCCGAGCCCGCCCGCGACGGGCGGCAGGGCTGGCGGCTGCGCGGGATGGCCATCGATCCCGGCCGGCGGGGCAGCGGGGTTGGCGCCGCACTGACCAGCCGGGTGGTCGAGCATGTGGCGCGGCTCGCCCCACCCGGCGGCGCCCTGCTGTGGTGCCTGTCCCGGGAGGTCGCGGTCGGCTTCTACGCGCGGCAGGGCTTCGCTCCGGACGGTGAGTGGGAGGACGTCCCGCAGATCGGGCCGCACCTGCCGATGAGCCGCCACGTTGAGCCCTGGGCGCGTCCGGACTAGGCCAAGCGGGTTATCTCGCCGCCGTCACCCGGCCGCCCCCGGCCAGCTCGAAAGACGGACGCGCACGCTGCCGAGAACCGGAGGCAACCCCTGCCCCGTGGAGCCGCTCGTGCCGACGACCCATCCCCCGCAGTCGCCTGCCGGCGACAGCGCGCCCGTTCCCGTGGCCCGCTACGGGCGCCGCCACGTGCTCGCCGCCGCGGGCGTCAGCGCGGTTGCCGCGTCGGTCGCGAGCGCCCCGTTGAGCGCGCTCAGCGCATCCGCGGCACCGGTGACGCGGCGCAAGGCAGTCCGCCGGGCCACGGCCACCGCGACCCGGCGCCGGACCCCGACCGCGACCGCGAGCCCGACCCCAACCCCGAAGCCCTTCCTCGGCAGCGCGCCCCGCCTGACCGCGGGCGGTCCGGTGGTCGCTCCGCCCATCCTGCTGACCCCACCGGCAGTGGTCGCCGCCAACCTCACCCTGCCGAACCTCGCCGGGACCGACCCCGTATGGCACCTGCTGCGCCGCGCGACCTTCGGCCCGACCCCGCAGCTCGTCGCCGACGTCCGCGCGATCGGCCCCACCGCCTGGCTCGACCAGCAGCTCGCCCCCGCCGCCATCGACGACAGCGCCTGCGACGCCTACCTCATCCGCTATCCCACCCTCGGCAAGACCACCCCGCAGATCCGGGCGATGACCGCCCAGTACTCCTGGGATGCGATGTACGACCTCATCCGCGGCACCCTGGCCCGCGCGCTGTGGAGCAAGCGGCAGCTGTTCGAGGTGATGGTCGAGTTCTGGTCCAACCACTTCAACATCGCCACCCCGACCGGCGAGGTGTGGGACCTCAAGCCTGTCGACGACTGGAAGGTCATCCGCCGCTTCTCCCTCGGCCGCTTCGCCGACCTGCTGCAGGCCAGCGCGAAGAGCCCGGCGATGCTGCGGTTCCTCGACAACGACGACTCCAGCGTCGACACCCTCAACGAGAACTACGGCCGCGAGCTGCTCGAGCTGCACACGGTCGGCGTCGATGCCGGCTACGACCACGCGATGGTCGTCGACTCCGCGCGGCTGCTCACCGGCTACACCATCGGCCGGCACGGCGAGTTCGCCTACTACAACGACTGGCGCTACATCGGACCGGTCACCGTGGTCGGCTTCACGCACCCCAACACCGACGACTTCGATGGGCTGCACGTCGCCGAGAAGTACCTCGACTACCTCGCCCACCATCCCGCGACGGCCCGGCGCATCGCCACCAAGCTCGCCCGCCGCTTCGTCAGCGACGACCCGCCCGCCTCGCTCGTCACCACCCTGACCAGCGTCTACCTGTCCAGCGACACCGCCATCGCGCCGGTGCTGCGGGCCCTGTTCGGCTCGCCCGAGTTCGCGGCCAGCATCGGGCAGAAGACCCGCCGCCCCCTCGATGACGTGATCGCCACCGCCCGCACCCTTGGCACCGCGCCGGCAGCGGGCGACCGCAGCAGCCTGGGCTCGCTGCAGTGGCTGCTCGGCGGGATGGGGCAGGCGCCGCTGGCGTGGGTGCCGCCCGACGGCTACCCCGACACGACCGAGGCGTGGATGTCGACTGTCGGCACGCTCGGGCGCTGGAACGCCCACATCGGGCTGGTCCAGAACTGGTGGAAGGACGGGATGAGCACCGCAACGCCGGCCGCGGCGCTCGGCGCCACCCCGGCCGCGACCTGCGGCGGCCTCGTCGACCAGGTGTCGCTGCGGCTGCTGGGCATCCGGCTCAGCACCGCCCAGCGCGCCGCGCTGCTCGCGTTCCTCCCGGCGACCGAGACCACGTCATCGGCCGACACCGTCCGCTGGCGCCTCGACCTCCTGTTCGCCCTTGTCCTCGACTCGCCGAACTGGATCGCCCGATGAGCCCCTCCCCCGCCCCGGCCGCCCCCGCCCAGCGCACCGGCCACGACGGCTGCGGCTGCCCGGGCACCGGCCCGTCGCGGCGCAGCGTGCTCGCCGCCCTCGGGCTGACGGGCGCGGCGGTCGCGGCGTCGTCCGCGCTGTCGAGCCGGGTGGCGTTCGCGGCCACCCCCGGACCGACCGACACCCTCGTCGTGCTGTCGATGCGCGGCGGATGGGACGGGCTCAGCATCGTCGCGCCCATCGGCGACCCGGACTACGCCCGCATCCGCCCGAACATCGGCCTGCCCTCGAGCCTCGCGCTGCCCGCCGGCGGCGTCTTCGGGCTGCATCCCGCGCTCGCCCCGCTGCAGCCGCTCTGGGCCGCGGGCAGCTTCGGCGCCGTGCATGCGGTCGGGCAGCCGTCGGGGTCGCGCAGCCACTTCCGCGACAGCGAGGAGCTCGAGCGGGCCGCACCGGGCAGCTCGCTGCGGACCGGATGGCTCGACCGCGTGCTCGCCGTCCGCGGTTCGGGCACCGCGTTCCAGGCGGTCGAGCTCGGGTCGGAGATGGTCCCGTCCTCGCTCGCCGGACCGATGCCGGCCATGGCGATGAGTTCGGTGGATGAGTTCCAGCTGTCGGTGTGGGACGGGGTGCGCCCGCAGTTCCGGACGGCACTCGCCGCGCTGCACGCCGGAGTCACCCACCCCGTCGCGCTGCAGGCGAGCACCACGCTCGCGGCCGTCGACACCACAGCGGCAATGAAGGCGGCCGGCTACACCCCGGCGAACGGCGCGGTCTATCCGACCTCCGACCTCGGCAAGGGGCTGCGCGACCTCGCCCGGCTGATCAAGGCCAACGTGGGGTTGCAGATCGCCTGCCTCGACTACGGCGACTGGGACACGCACCACGACATCGGCAAGCCGGGCGACGCCCGCGGCTGGATGCACCGGCAGCTGGCCGACGTGGCGGGCAGCCTGGCCGCGTTCGCCGCCGACCTCGGCACGGCGCTGGGGCGGGTGAGCGTGGTGACCCTGTCCGAGTTCGGCCGCCGCGCGGCCGAGAACGGCAGCGGCGGAGCCGACCACGGCCACGGCCAGGCCGTGCTGCTGCTCGGCGGGGGCATCGTCGGCGGGAAGGTGCACGGCGCGTGGCCTGGCCTGGCTGCTGGCGCGCTCGACCAGGGGGACGTCGCGGGCGTCACCGACTACCGCTCGGTGCTCGGCGAGCTGCTGCAGAAGCGGTGCGGCCTCGGGGCGCTCGACGCGGTCTTCCCCGGCTTCACCCCCGCGCCGCTCGGGCTGGCGACGCAGATCTGAAGCCGCTGCCGGGTCGCCCGCGGCGAGGCGGCGTCGAAACTGCAGGCATCCTCGCTCGCACTAGAGCGGTATGTACCGGTTCGAGGGTCCTTCAAGGCCGTCGACGCATGGGGATGACTGCAATTGCGACGGGCACCGGCTGACCGGCGGCCAAGGCGCACCTCGCACCCGTCACCGGCTGCCCCCGGCACCCCGCGGTATCCTGCGATGACGCATCCCGGGGGCCTCGCGTCCTCGCGTTCAGCTGCTGCCCGGGCGACCTTCACCAAGGAGTCCGAATGCCTGAGGCTGTCATTGTCGCGACTGCCCGCTCCCCCATCGGCCGCGCGTTCAAGGGCTCGCTCAAGGACCTGCGCCCCGATGACCTCGCCGCCACGATCGTCCAGGCGGCGATGGCCAAGGTGCCGCAGCTCAAGCCCACGGACATCGACGACCTGCTGCTCGGCTGCGGCCTGCCCGGCGGCGAGCAGGGCTTCAATATGGCCCGCGTGGTGGCGATCCTCGCCGGCTACGACACCGTCCCCGGCGCGACGACCACCCGCTACTGCTCTTCCTCGCTGATGACGACCCGCATGGCGATGCACGCCATCAAGGCCGGCGAGGGCGAGGTGTTCATCTCCGCCGGCGTCGAGATGGTCAGCCGGTTCCTCAAGGGCAACTCCGACTCCTGGCCCGACACGCAGAACCCGCTTTTCGCGGATGCCGCGGCCACGACCAAGGCGTTCGAGCAGGGCGGCAAGACCTGGACCGACCCGCGCGAGAACGGCCAGCTGCCCGACGTCTACATCGCCATGGGCCAGACGGCCGAGAACCTGGCGCAGATCAAGGGCGTGAGCCGCCAGGAGCAGGACGAGTTCGGCGCGCGGTCGCAGAACCTCGCCGAGAAGGCCATCGCCAACGGTTTCTTCGAGCGCGAGATCACCCCGATCACCACGCCGGACGGCACCGTGGTCAGCAAGGACGACGGCCCGCGCGCCGGCGTCACGGTCGAGGCGATGGCGAGCCTGAAGCCCGTCTTCCGCCCCGACGGCACCGTCACCGCCGGCAACGCCTGCCCGCTCAACGACGGCGCCGCGGCGCTCGTGATCATGAGCGACGCCAAGGCCAAGGAGCTGGGCATCACCCCGCTGGCCCGCATCGTCTCCACTGGCGTCACGGCCCTCTCGCCCGAGATCATGGGCTACGGCCCGGTCGAGGCGTCGAAGAAGGCGCTGAAGCTCGCCGGCATGAGCGCGACCGACATGGACCTCGTCGAGATCAACGAGGCGTTCGCCGCGCAGGTCATCCCCTCCTACCAGGAGCTGGGGATCGACATCGACCGGGTCAACATCCACGGCGGCGCGATCGCGCTCGGCCACCCCTTCGGGATGACCGGCGCGCGCATCGCCACCACGCTGCTCAACGGGCTGCAGACCGATGACAAGCAGTTCGGCCTCGAGACCATGTGCGTCGGTGGCGGCCAGGGCATGGCGATGATCATCGAGCGGCTCAGCTGAGCTGACGCCCCGCCTCGCGCACCAGTCGCCGGGCGCCCCCGACCACGTCGGGGGCGCCCGGCGCTGCGCTTTCTGCAGCGCTCTGTCCGGGCGATGCGTCGCTGCACGCCTGCACGAGCCCGGCGCCGACGACAGCCAGCTGGTCGGCCACCGCGTGGTCGCCGAGCCGCGGCGGCCGCGCATCCGGCGGGATGGTGGTTTCGGGCAGCGAGCGGGTCAACCGGACGAGCGCCTCGACCAGCCCGTACGCCACAGCCGAATTGGTGCCGCGCGCCCACCGGCTGGTCGACCAGGGGCGCACCCGGTCCACGAGCGCACGCAGCTCGGCGCCGAGCGCACCGACGTCGGCGGGCTCAAAGGCAGCGCCCGGCCGTCCTGTCACCGCCCGATCGTGCCTCGCGCTTGCGATGCTCGATGCGACGGGGCAGGCTCGGCTGGCGGGCCGGCACGCGGCCCTGACGATCGGAGGATGCTTGTGCAGCACTCGGCGACCACGCATGCGAGCCTGATCGAGAAGGTGCCGTCGGTGACGGGCCACGACGTCGAGTATTGGATGAAGTGCCTGCAGGACGGCCCCGGCCTGCTGCGGGTCGAGGAGCGGGCGAGCTGGCTGCGCGACGAGCACGAGCTGCCGCCGCCGTTCGCCGCCGCGCTGGTGCACGAGCACAACCTGAGGCGGGGCGCGCAGCGCACCCTCTGAGCCCGGAAGCTGCCGCGGTCCCCCGTCACGACAGGAGCAGCAGGTGCAGATCGGCTACACGATGATGTGCGAGCAGCGCTCGCCCAAGGACCTCGTGGACGACGTCGTCCTCGCCGAGCAGGCCGGGTTCCCGTTCTCGGTCATCAGCGACCACTACCACCCATGGCTGGAGTCGCAGGGCCACGGCGGGTACGCCTGGTCTGTGCTCGGCGCCGCCGCCGCGAGGACCGAGCGCATCGGGCTCATGACCTACGTGACCTGCCCGATCATCCGCTACCACCCGGCCGTGGTGGCGCAGAAGGCGGCGACCGTGGCGCAGCTGTCAGATGGCCGCTTCCGGCTCGGCCTCGGATCCGGCGAGAGCCTCAACGAGCACGTCATCGGGCAGGGCTGGCCGCCGGTCAACACCCGCCACGCCATGCTCCGCGAGGCCATCGAGATCATCCGCAAGCTGCACGCGGGCGGGTACGTCAGCTACCGCGGCGAGCACTACGACGTCGACTCTGCGCGCATCTTCGATCTACCCGACGAGCCCGTCGAGATCGGGCTGGCCGTCAGCGGGCAGCAGTCCTGCCGGATGGCCGGCGAGCTGGCCGACCTCGTCATCTCCACCGAGCCCAAGGCCGAGCTGATCGAGATGTTCAGCGCAGCGGGCGGGACCGGCAAGCCGGCCGTTGGCCAGCTCGGCGTCTGCTACGGCACGGACGCGAGCAAGGCGCTGGCGCTCGCCCATGACCAGTTCCGCTGGTTCGGCCTGGGATGGAAGGTCAACCCCGAGCTGCCGAGCCCGGTCAACTTCGCCGCCGCCACCGCCTACGTCCGGGAGGAGGACATGGCGAGCGCGATCCCGCACGGCCCCGACGTCGACGCCTACGTCGAGTCGATCCAGGGCTTCAAGGACGCCGGGTTCACCGAGTTGGCGCTCGTGCAGATCGGCCCCGACCAGAAGGCGTTCTGCGAGTGGTATGCGACCGAGCTGCGCCCGGCCCTCGAGCGCGCGGGTATCTGAGCGCTGGCCCGCTGCAGCACGCCCTGGCGCACGCAAACGGCCCCGGTGGTGGCAACCCACCGGGGCCGTCTTCGAGGCCCCGTGCCATCGGGACCATGCTGAGGGCTAGTTGCTGCGCAGCTTCGACAGCAGGCGAAGCAGCTCGAGGTAGACCCAGACGAAGCCCACGAGCAGCCCGTACGCCGCCCGCCAGGCCTCCTGCCGCGGAGCGCCCGCGGCGATGGCCCGCTCGATGTAGTCGAAGTCGAGCACGAACTGCAGGCTCGCGAGCACCAGCACGGCGACGCTGAACAGGATGCCCAGCGGCGAGGCCGAGTTGATGATCGGCAGGTGGCTGCCGGTCGCGGTGCGCAGGACGAGGTCGATCAGCCCGAGCGCGACGACGCCCATCAGGCCGCCGAACACGATGCGCGCCATGCGCGGCGTCGCGCGGATCTTCCCGCTGCGGTAGGCGATGAGCATCGTCACGAACACCACGGCTGTGCCGGCGAGGGCCTGCAGGACGATGCCGGAGTAGGCGGTCTCGTAGAACCGCGAGATCATGCCGATCGCGAAGCCCTCAAGGACGGCGAACAGCACGATCAGCGGCGGCTTGACCGCGCGGCCGAAGCCGATGGCCAGCGACAACGCGAACGCCCCGAGGCCGGCCGCGAAGCCGATGCCCGGGGTCGTCGGCGCGAGCGCCCAGCCGAGCCCGCCCGCGACGGCCAGGATGGCGAACAGGCCGAGGGTGTGCATGACGACGTCGTCGATGGTCATCGCGCTCGGCGCCCGGTACATCTGGGCGAGCTGCTCAGGACTGGCGGTCGGGTCAGCGCCGGGGCCGTACGGCGAGGCTGGACGCCCGCCGAAACGCCCGTCACGGAAGACGGGGTTGCTGGAGCGAAGAGCTGGCATGTGAGGTGGTGCTCCCTTCAAGTGCCGGTCCGCCCGGCGTTCAGTACAACGCATCCAATGCCGGAGCAGTTCCGGCGCAGCAGCGACGGGCCTCGCGCCTGGTCTGTGCCCCCGGTGGGACTCGAACCCACACTGCAGCGGGTTTAAGCCGCTTCTCTCTGCCGGTTGGAGTACGGGGGCTGCAGCTACTGCCCGGCCGCCGGCGGCAGCGGTGTCGCGGCGGCGCGGAAGTCGGCCCGCGGGTCCTGGAAGGCCCCCAGCGACACGATCTCCCGCCGGAAGAACAGGGCGATCGTCCAGTCCGTGAGCACGCGCACCTTGCGGTTTAAGGTCGGCATCCGCGACAGGTGGTAGGTCCGGTGCATGAACCACGCCGGGAACCCGCGCAGCTTGATCCCGTAGATCTCGGCCACGCCCTTGTAGAGCCCGAGTGAGGCGACCGACCCGGCGTACTTGTGCTCGTAAGGCAGGATCGGCTGCCCGCGCAGCGACTTCAGCAGGTTGTCGGCGAGACGCCGCGCCTGCCGGACCGCGTGCTGCGCCGACGGGCCGGTGAAGCTGCCGTCGCTCTTGCTCAGGTCGGGCACCGCGCCGCAGTCGCCGGCGGTCCAGGCATCAGCCACGCCCTCGACCTGCAGGAATGCCGTTGCCTTGAGCCGCTTCTTGTCATCCACCGGCAGGTCGGTCGACTCCAGCAGCGGGTGCGGACGCACGCCCGCCGTCCACACGACAGTCTCGGCATCGAACTGCTCGCCGTTGTCGAGCACCACGTGGCCCCCCTCGAGCGAGGTGACCCGGGTGTTGAGCTTGACCTCGATGCCGCGGTGCGCGAGCTGCTCGATGGTGTAGAGCCCCATCGACGCAGACACCTCCGGCAGGATCCGCCCCGACGCCTCAACCATCACCCAGCGCATGTCGCGCGGGGTGAGGTTGGGGTAGAAGCGGATGGCCGAACGGGCCATGTCCTCGAGCTCGGCGAGGGCCTCGATGCCGGCGTAGCCGCCGCCGACGAACACGAACGTCAGCGCGCGGCGACGCAGGTCCGGGTCCGGCGAGGACGCGGCGGAGTCGAGCCGGTTGAGCACCTGGTTGCGCAGGTAGATGGCCTCTGCGACGGTCCGGAACCCGATGCCCACCTCCGCCAGGCCGGGGATCGGCAGCGTCCGCGCGATCGACCCGGGGCACATGACGAGGATGTCGTAGTCCAGCTCGCGTGCCGGCCCCTCCTGCGGCTGCAGCAGCGCCCGCTTGCCGGCGTGGTCGACCTTCTCGATACGGCCGTTGATGATCTCGCACTTGTGCAGCACCCGCCGCAGCGGAGCGACGACATGCCGCGGCTCGAGGTTGCCCGCCCCCGACTCCGGCAGGAACGGCTGGTAGGTCATGTAGGAGTTCGGGTCGACGACGGTGATCTGCAGCTCCCCGGTCCGCATCTTCTGCTGCATGCGGAGCGCGGCGTACATACCAACGTAGCCGCCACCGACGATCAGAACGCGCGGAGCCTTGTCCATGCGCTCTGGCCTACCCTGCCCGCTGGCCCCGTCACGCCGCGGCCGGGATGCGCCAGTCACACTCCGGCGCTACTGGTCAGCCGAGGGCACCCCGCCCAGCGTCGCCGCACGCCCGAGCACGGCATCCGTCATCTGCTCGGTCAGCAACCCGGTGAAGGTGTTGCGCGGGCTCGGGTGGTACATCCCCAGCACGACGATGCCGCCGGCCGTCACCTCGGCGCCGTGCCCAAAGGCCGGGGTGCGAGGCGGGATGCCGGCGTAGCCCGCGTCGCGCAACGCGGGCCACGTCGTCTGCCAGGCGAAGTGGCCGAGGGCGACGACGACCCGCAGTGTCGGCGCCAGCAACTCCAGGCCGCGGACCAGCCACGGCCGGCAGGCGTCCCGCTCCGCCGCCGTCGGCTTGTTGGCCGGCGGCGCGCAGTGCACCCCGGCAAAGATGCGGGTGCCGACCAGCCGCTGGCCGTCGCCGAGCCGTACCGAGGTGGGCAACGCGGCAAGCCCCGCCCGGTACAGCGCGGCGTAGAGCCAGTCGCCGCTGCGGTCGCCGGTGAAGATGCGCCCGGTCCGGTTGCCGCCGTGCGCCGCCGGTGCCAGCCCGACCAGGGCGACGCGCGCGTCCCCCGGCCCCCACGCCGGCACCGGGCGCCCCCAGTACGGCTGGCGCAGGTAGGCGGCGCGGCGCTCGGTCGCCACCTGCTCTCGCCACGCGACGAGGCGGGGGCAGGCCCGGCAGACGCTGGTCCGCGCATCCAGCTCCGAGGCGGTCGACGAGGCGGCTGCGAGCCGGGCAACGTCAGGGGCGCCCCGTGCGACGGGCGTTGCGGCGGATGCGGGGTCGGCCGGCCACGCCCCGACCGCGGCTGGCCCGGCGGGCGCCCCGACGCCTATCCCTGGCCGGCTCACCCGAGCAGTGACGCGGCGACGCCGTCGAGGATGTCGCGCTCGCTCGCCACGACGCTGTCGAGCCCGACCGCTCGCACCACCTCGCGCAGGACCAGGCTCCCGGCCGTGATGACGTCGACGCGCCCGGGGTGCATCGGACCCATGGCCGCCCGCTCGGCAGCGCTGGAGGCGACCAGCCGCTCGGCCACTGCCGCTACGTCGGCGGCGCTGACCCGGCTCAGGTGGATGCGCTCGGCGTCGTAGGCCGGCAGGTCCATCGCGAGCGCGGCGACAGTCGTGGCCGTTCCGGCGACGGCGACCAGCGTGCCGGCGGACCGGAGGTCGACGGACTCCGCGGCCCCCGCCAGGGCCCCCTGGACGTCGGCAACGAGCGCATCGACCAGCGCATTCGGGTACGGCCCACCCTTCGCTGGCCCGAGGTGCCGCTCGGTCAGCCGCACGCACCCGATGTCGACGGATACCGCCGCTGTGATCGCTGCTGCCGGAGCGCGGGCCAGCGACGCGCCGCCGAGAACGAGCTCGGTCGACCCGCCCCCGATGTCGACGACCAGCAGCGGAGCCGGGGCATTAAAATCGCGGGCAACGAGGTCAGCCGCCGCCCCGCGGAAGGTCAGGGCAGCCTCCTGGTCGCCAGAGAGCACCTCGGGCGGCGGGCCGAGCAGGCTGGTCGCGCCGTCGAGGAACAGCTGCCGGTTGCGCGCATCGCGGGTCGCGCTGGTGGCGACCATCCGCACCCGCTCGGCCCCGAGCGACCGGATCTCGTCGGCGTAGTGGCGCAGCGCGGCAAGGGTCCGCTCCAGCGCGGCGGGAGCGATCTCGCCGGTGCTGTCGATGCCCTCCCCGAGCCGCACCACCTCCATCCGGCGCAGCACGTCGACGAGCCGCCCGTCCGGCCCGGGCTCGGCCACCAGCAGGCGCAACGAGTTGGTGCCGCAGTCGATCGCCGCGACCCTCACCCTGTCGGCCCTGACCCGGAAGGCCCCAACTCCAACGGCGCCGGATCGACGCACGGCCCGTCCGAGCCCCAGTCGGGCATCGCCGCGAGGGCCTCGTCCCCCAGTGGCTGCACCCCAGGGCCGGCCGCCAGCGCGTGCGCCACCAGCACGTGCAGGCACTTCACCCGCCCGGGCATACCGCCGGCAGTGGGGTCGCCCGGCAGCCGACCGAGGGCATCGCGGCGTCGCAGGTAGTCCTCGTTGGCGCGGGCGTAGGCCGCGGCCAGCTCCGGCTCACGGGCGAGTCGATCGGTCATCTCCCGCATCATCCCGCCGGACTCCAGCCGGCTGACCTCCTTGGCCGCGCGCGGGCAGGTCAAGTAGTACAGCGTCGGGAACGGGGTGCCGTCGGCAAGGCGCGGCGAGGTCTCGACGACGTCCGGCAGTCCGCATCCGCAGATGTGCGCAACCCGCCGCACGGCCCGCGCAGGCCGGCCCAGCTGTGCGCTCACCACCGCGAGCAGCTCCGGGTCGACGGGAGGGCCGGCGACCGGGTCGGCCACCTCCACCAGCTGGCTCAGTGGCTCGCGGCGACTGTGCTCTTCCACGCCTCGTCATACCAGGGCAGGTGGTCGTGGCCGGCGACGACTGGTGTCTGCACGCCGTCGTGCCTGGTCACCGGGCTACCCGCTGGCGCGGCCGGCAGGTAGAACACTTGGTCGCCGGGCATCTTCAGCTGCAGCCGCTGACGCGCATCGCTGATGATGTGGCTCGGCGCCTGCCCCTGGGCGATGGTCTGCCGCAGCGCCTGCACCGCACGCTCGTCGGTCCGCTCCTGATGAGCCAGCGCGGCGATCTTGGCCCGCTGCGCGAGGTACTGCCGCGCGGGGTAGGCGAGCGTGAGCACGACGGCGCACACGGCAAGGCCGAGCAGCGCCGCGCGGGTGGTGAACGCCAGCCGCGCCCCCGCCGGGGACCAGGACGAAGGGGGGCCGGCGGCTCGCGCCACATGCCGCTGGGGCTGCACCGGCAGGGCGCGCCGGGGCACCGCGGGCCGACGGGCCCGGACCTCGGAGCGCACGCGCGGCACCGTTCAGCCGGCCGCAGGGCTCTGCGCGCGCGGGAAGGCCGCCGCACCGGCGTAGCGGGCGGCGTCGGCGAGCTGTTCCTCGATGCGCAGCAGCTGGTTGTACTTGGCCACCCGCTCGCTGCGCGCCGGAGCGCCGGTCTTGATCTGCCCGCAGTCGGTCGCGACGGCGAGGTCGGCGATCGTGGTGTCCTCGGTCTCGCCGGAGCGGTGGCTCATCATGCAGCGGTAGCCGCTGCGGTGGGCGAGCGCGACCGCATCCAGCGTCTCGGTCAGCGTGCCGATCTGGTTGACCTTGACGAGGAGCGCGTTGGCGCATCCCTCTCGGACTCCGCGCTCGAGCCGCTCCGGGTTGGTGACAAACAGGTCGTCGCCCACCACCTGCACGCGGGAACCGAGCTGCTGGGTGAGGGTCTGCCAGCCGGTCCAGTCGTCCTCCGACAGCGGGTCCTCGAGCGAGACGATGGGGTAGTCGTCGAGCAGCCCGGCGTAGTAGGCGGTCATCTGCTCGCTGTCGCGCTGCTGGCCCTCGAAGGTGTAGGCGCCGTCGTCCTGGAACTCGCTGGCAGCGACGTCGAGCGCCAGCGCGATTTCGGTGCCGGGCGTGAAGCCGGCGTCGGCGACGGCGGTGAGGATGAGGTCCAGGGCCTCACGGTTGGCCGGCAGGCTGGGGGCGAAGCCGCCCTCGTCACCAATTGCGGTGATCAGCCCGCGCCTCTTCAGCACGGCCTTGAGCGCGTGGTAGACCTCGACGCCCCAGCGCAGCGCCTCGGCAAAGGTCGACGCCCCGACTGGCGCGACCATGAACTCCTGGATGTCGACGTTGGTGTCGGCGTGAGCGCCGCCGTTGAGGATGTTCATCATCGGCACCGGCAGCAGGTGGGCGTTGGGGCCGCCGAGGTAGCGGAACAGCGGCAGCTGCGTGCTGGCCGCCGCCGCCCGCGCCACGGCCAGCGAGACGCCGAGGACGGCGTTGGCCCCGAGCGAGGACTTGTCGGGCGTGCCGTCGAGGTCGAGCAGCGCCTGGTCGAGCAGCCGCTGCTCGGTGGCGTCGAAGCCGATGATCTCCTGCCCGATCGTGTCGTTGACGGCCGAGACGGCCTTGCGCACGCCCTTGCCGCCGTAGCGGGTGCCGCCGTCACGCAGCTCGACCGCCTCGAACGCGCCGGTGCTGGCGCCGCTCGGCACCGCTGCCCGGCCGACGACGCCGTCGTCGAGCTCGACCTCGACCTCGACCGTCGGGTTGCCGCGCGAGTCGAGGATTTCGCGGGCGCTGACGTCGTCGATGAAGGGCACTGTGCTCCTATGCGGGGGTCGGGACGGGGCTCACGATAGGACGGCCGGCCCAGCGCCATGGGCTGCCCCGCCGTCACGCTCGGGTGAAGTCCGCACTTCCCGCGCGGCGAGCCGGTCGCGGTGCCGTCGCGCCACGCCGCGCAAGGCTGCCTCGGGGTCCGCGCCCGCGCTGCGGCACACCGCGGCTGCCGTCCAGAGCAGCTCGCCGGCCGCCTCGTCGGGGTCGGCGGCGCCTGTCGCGAGGGCCGTTGCTGCCGCGGCGAGCGCGTCGGCCGGTGACGCTGCGTCCAGCCCCGGCAGGACCTCACCCGCCGCGAGCCCCGCCTTCATTGCCCGCTTCTGCACCTTGGCCGCGAGCCCCAGCGCCGGCAGGGCCAGCGGCACGCGCGCCACAGTCGAGCCACCCGCTCCCTCGCTTGCCTTGATGGCATCCCAGTTGGTCTGGACCTGCTCGGCGCCGTCGACCGTCTCGACCCCAAACACGTGTGGATGGCGCCGCACGAGCTTGTCGACCAGGTTCGCGGCCACGTCGTCCACGTCCCATCCCGCACCCTCGGCAGCGATGCGGGCGTGGAACAGGACCTGCAGCAGCACGTCGCCCAGCTCGTCGCGCAGAGCGTCGGAGTCGCCGTCCTCGAGGGTCTGGTAGGCCTCGTACGCCTCCTCGAGCAGGTAGGGCATCAGCGAGGTGTGCGTCTGCTCGGCATCCCAGGGGCAGCCGCCGGGCGAGCGCAGCCGGTCCATGACTGCCACGGCGTCGAGCAGCCGGGCGCCGGGCAGGTCGGTGCTGCCCTGGAGCACGGCGACGCCGTCGCGGTCGGTCAGGGCCGCGGGCTTAAGGGTCGGGTCGTCGTCGGGGGCGGCGATCCACGCGACTGGCGCCAGTGCCCGCACGTCCTCGAGCGTTGCGGCGCCGAGCTCCCGCACCTGGATGCCCTCCGCCGCGAGCGCGGCGGCATGGGGATGCCCGGGGGCGGCTGCGACCGGGCGGCTGCGGAGCAGGTCCCAGACGCCCGCCGGCAGCAACCCGGCCGCAACCCGGGGACTCGTAAGGACGACGACGACAGGCGCAGCGGCTGGCTCCGGGGCCGTCACGGCGCGGTTGACGGCACCGCTGCGTTGGCGGGACTGGCAGGGCTGGAAAGGTCGTCGGCCGGAGGCCTAACCCGCACATTGGCGGCATCCCACGCGCCGAAGCGAGGGTTCACCCGCACCCCGACCCGCTGGCTCTCCTGCACGATCAGCGGCACCACCGGATCGCTCTGCTGTTTAGGCGATGCGCCCAGCTTGGCGCCGATCCTGGTGTCGAGCAGCTGGACGCGGAACAGCAGTTTCTGGTCTGCCTGGCCGATCCCCTGCGAGGCCAGCTGCTGGGTGAGCGCCTCACCGTTTGCGGCCAGCTGCTGGCTCTGGAACGTCTGCACGTCGGTGTTGCTGACGGTGACCCCCTTGGCGGCCCCGACTCGTTGCAGCAGCTTGTCGGTGATCAGCAGGCTGAGGTCATTGCGCTGCACGGCCTCGGGGGTCGCCGCCTGCGCGCTGCCGGCTGCCGCGAGGGCCTGCTGGCTGCGCTGCGCCATCGCGGTCAGGTCGACCGTCGAGATCTTGTCCTTGCCGACGAAGGCAGCGCTGCCGGCGTTCGTCTGGCACCCGCTCATCAGCGGCACCACCACGGCAGCGCTGGCAGCGACAGCGAGGACGCGGGCACGGGCGGTCCGGGGGCTGCGCACGCGGGTGAATCTACTGCGGGTTGCCGACCGCCCTGCACATCCAGGTTGAGGTGAACTTCGCCAAGGAGCCGCCAGGCCACCATTACGTGGCGGGCACTAGTTCCTGTTCTAGGATAAAATGGGACAATTAGAGGAATGGGGCACGATGACCTACGCCGACGGGCACCTCGCGAGGGAACCAGCCGCCACTGCGTTGAGCGACGGCCGTGCGATCGACTTGACGTCTGCCACCCAGCGGGTCGACGAGTTGCGCGCGGAGTACCAGGCAGCTGAGCCATGGCCGCATCTCGTCCTGCATGGGCTGTTCCCGGACAGCATGCTGACAGCTGCCAAGCGGGAGGCCATGCAAATGAGCGCGTCAGAACTCAAGCGCGACGCCAACCGCGCCCAGGTCAAGGACGAGACCACCCACCTGCCTGGGCCGGTCAGCGAGGAACTGTTCCGCTTTCTCGACGGAGCGGAGTTCACGGGCCTGCTTGAGGGCGTCACCGGGGTCAAGGACCTACTGCCCGACCCCACCCACCTTTACGGCGGCCTGCACCGATTCCCAGCTGGCGGCTTCACCCTCGTCCACCGAGACTTTCGCCGTCATCCGGTGACAACGCTGCATCACCGCGTGAACGCGCTGCTGTACCTGAATGAGGACTGGAAGCCGGAGTACGGGGGCTACCTCGAGCTCTGGCCACCTGACATGTCGGCAGCAGCCAAGACCATAGCGCCGCAGAAGAACACGCTGGTGATGTGGGAGACGCACGACCAGACGCTTCACGGATTGCCGGACCCGCTGAAATGCCCAGAACATGATGCCCGGGTCGCCCTGGCTGCGTACTACTACACCCGCGAGCCGCGGGCCGAGAAGGTCAAGCGCCGCGGCCCGGTCGTGGTGCGTCGCCCGCAGGATCCGTGGACAGCGGGACGCCGCGGCCCCAAGCAGCTGCTCAGCACCTTGATCAAACCGAACAAAGCGTTCTAAAGCCGCCTGAGCCAGGGAGCTCAGGCGGCGACAGCCTCCCCGGCCACGGCAGTGAGCAGGTCTGACGCCCACCCCAGCAGCGCCCGGTCGCGCAGCGGCGGCGAGCCCATCCGCCCGGTCGCCGTCGGCAGCGGCACCAGCACGGTTCCGACAGCCGGCTTGATGACAGTGTTCTTGTACAGCCGCTGCAGCCGCACCGTCTGGCTGTCGAGCAGCGACCACGGCGCGAAGCGCACGTTGCGCCCCTGCACGGACACCTCGGTCAGCCCGATCCGCCGGGCCAGCCCGCGGAACGCGGCCACCGCCAGCAGGTTCTCCACCGTTTCGGGCAGCGGCCCGTACCGGTCGGTCAGCTCGGCCCGCACCTCGTCCAGATCGGCTTGAGCAGTCGCCGACGCGATCCGCCGGTATGCCTCCAGCCGCAACCGCTCCCCCGGCACGTACTCGCGTGGGATGTTCGCGTTGACCGGCAGGTCGATCTTCACTTCCGGCAGCTCATCCGCCGCGCTCTCACCCTTGAACGACGCCACCGCCTCGCCGACCATCCGCACGTACAGGTCGAATCCGACTGATGCGATCGGCCCCGACTGCTCCCCGCCCAGCAGGTTGCCCGCCCCGCGGATCTCCAGGTCCTTCAGCGCCACCGCCATCCCGGCGCCGAGCTCGGAGTTCTGCGCGATCGTCGCGAGCCGGTCGTGCGCGGTCTCGGTCAGCGGCTTGTCCGGCTGGTACATGAAGTAGGCGTACGCCCGCTCCCGCCCGCGCCCCACCCGCCCGCGCAGCTGGTGCAGCTGCGAGAGCCCGAACGCATCCGCCCGCTCCAGGATCAGGGTGTTGGCGTTGGGGATGTCGAGCCCGCTCTCCACGATCGTTGTGCAGACGAGGACGTCGTACTCCTTCTCCCAGAACGACACCATGTGCTGCTCGAGCTCGTCCTCGTGCATCTGCCCGTGCGCAACCCCGATCCGGGCCTCGGGCACCAGATCGCGCAGCCGCGACGCCGCCCGGTCGATCGACTCGACCCGGTTGTGGATGTAGAAGACCTGCCCCTCGCGCAGCAGCTCGCGCCGCACTGCCGCCGCGACCTGCTTCTCCTCGTACGCCCCCACGAACGTCAGCACCGGGTGCCGCTCCTCCGGCGGGGTGTCGATCGTCGACAGCTCGCGGATGCCGGTGATCGACATCTCCAGCGTGCGGGGGATGGGCGTCGCGCTCATCGTCAGCACGTCCACCGACGTCCGCATGGTCTTCAGGTACTCCTTGTGCTCGACGCCGAAGCGCTGCTCCTCGTCGACGATGACCAGCCCGAGGTCCTTCCACACCACGTTCGGGTTGAACAGCCGGTGCGTGCCGATGACGACGTCGACCGACCCGTCCGCCAGCCCCGCGAGCGCGGCAGCCTGCTCCTTCGCGGTGTTGAACCGCGAGATGCCCCGCACCGTCACCGGGAACGAGGCGTACCGCTCGGAGAACGTCGAGAAGTGCTGCTGCACCAGCAGCGTCGTCGGCACGAGGATGGCGACCTGCTTGCCCTCCATCACCGCCTTGAACGCTGCGCGCACGGCGATCTCGGTCTTGCCGTAGCCGACGTCGCCGCAGACCACGCGGTCCATCGGCACGCGCGACTCCATGTCGGCCTTGACCTCCTCGACCACCCGCAGCTGGTCGGGTGTCTCCCGATAGGGGAAGGCGTCCTCCAGCTCGCGCTGCCAGGGCGTGTCGGGCCCGAAGGCGTGCCCGGGTGAGGCCATCCGCGCGCTGTAGAGCCGGATCAGCTCGCCGGCGATCTCCTTGACCGCCTTGCGCGCCCGCCCCTTGCGCTTGGCCCAGTCCGCCCCGCCGATGCGGTCGAGGGTGGGCGCCTCGCCGCCGACGTAGCGCGTGACCTGCTCGAGCTGGTCGGTCGGCACGTACAGCCGGTCGCCGCGCGCGTACTCGAGGACGAGGTAGTCGCGCGTCGCCCCGGCGACGGTGCGCTGCACCATCTCGACGTAGCGCCCGACCCCGTGCTGCTCGTGCACGACGGTGTCGCCGTGCTGCAGCTGCAGCGGGTCGACGCCCTTGCGCCGCTTGCTCGGCAGCCGCCGCATGTCCTTGGTGCTGCTGACGCCGCGGCTGCCGGCGAGGTCGGTCTCGGTGATGACGGCCAGCTTGAGCAGCTCGCTGGTCCAGCCGGTGGCGAGCGACCCAGTCGTCACGGTGGCGACCCCGTCGACCAGCTCGGCATCCTCGGTCAGCCGCACGCCGAGGTCGGCCTCGCGCAGCACCTCGCCGATGCGCTGCGCCGGCCCGTGCCCCTCGGTGACGATGCAGACGCGCCAGCCCTCGGTCAGCATCCGCTTGATGTCGGCGAGCGCGGCCTCAGTGTCGCCGCGGTAGGACGGCGCGAGGCGGGCGGCGGCGACCAGGCTGTCGTCCTCGATCTCCTCATCCGCGGTGAAGGGGGTCACCGACCACCACGGCACGCCGACCTCGGCCGCATGCGCGCGGACGTCGGCGAAGGTGTGGTACGCCGCCGCGCCCAGGTCGACGGGCGCCTTACCGCCGTACGCCGCTGTCCCCCACGCGGCGTCGAGGAACTCCGCGCTCGTGCGGGTGAGGTCGGCCGCGCGGGCCCGCACCTTCTCCGGGTCGGCGACGACCACGTGCGCGCCGGCGGGCAGCTCGTCGACCAGCAGCACGAGCTCGTCGATGAGGACGGGCGCGAAGGCCTCCATCCCCTCCGCGGGCACACCGGCCGCCAGCTTGCCGAGGATGTCGGACAGCTCGGGATGCGCCTCGAGCAGCGCCGCCGCCCGGGCCTGCACGTCGGGGGTCAGCAGGATCTCGCGGCACGGCGGGGCGTCGAGCCCATGCCCGTCCGGAAGCGGACCGATGGAGCGCTGGTCGGCGACGGCGAAACTGCGGATCTCGTCGACCTCGTCGCCGAAGAACTCCACCCGGACCGGGTGCTCGTCGGTCGGCGGGAACACGTCGAGGATGCCCCCGCGCACAGCGAACTGCCCCCGCCGCTCGACCATTTCGACCCGGGCGTAGGCGAGGTCGGTCAGACGCCGGGTGACGGCGTCGAGGTCGGCCCCGTCGCCCGCCGCAAGCCGGACCGGCTCGAGGTCACCGAGCCCCTTGGCCTGCGGCTGCAGCACCGAACGCACAGGGGCGACGACGACCTGCAGCGGGCCGTCGGGGTGCTCGCCGGGATGCGCCATCCGCCGCAACACGGCAACCCGGCGCCCGACGGTGTCCGCGCGGGGGGAGAGGCGCTCGTGCGGCAGCGTCTCCCACGACGGGTACTCGGCAACGGCGCCGCGGCCGAGCAGGCAGCCGAGGGTCTCGACCAGGTCCTCGGCCTCGCGGGTGGTGGCGGTGACGGCGAGGACGAAGCGCTCACGGGCAAGCCCAGCGATGGCGAGCGGCCGCAGCCCGGGCGGGGCCGTGAGGTCGAGGGTCGGCGAACCGGCCGACCGCGTCCAGCGGACGAGGGAGGGGTCGGCGAGGGCAGCGTCGAGCAGCGCAGAAAGAGACATGGCGGCAGCGCGAAGGATACGGGCACGCCGGTCCTCGCGGCCGCCGTCCACAGGCCCGACATGCGCCTGCCGGCGACCCATTGGGTCACCGGCAGGCGAAGCGGCAGTCGTACCCAATCAGAGGCAGCCGGCCCCACGACCGACAGCCCGCAGGCCGCTGAGGTCACCCTGCGCGTAGTAGGTCGGGCTCGTCGTCATGATCGACGGGTACATGACCTCGCTCTGCAAGGCGGCGTGGTTCAGGCCAACGGCGTGCCCGAGCTCGTGCAGCAGGGCCGCGGTGCGCTGGCCGCTCGTGCTGCGGTTGTAGACGTCGGTGTCGATCACGACGTATCCCTTGACAATCTTGACGTTGGCCTGAGAGGTGCCGCTCGCGCTCCAGCCACCCTCGCCGATCTGCCCGGCTCCCGTCAGCCAGTTCGAGCCCATGGGGAGCCCCGAATGCCGCCCGAAGCTCACCACCACCGAGTCGGGCAGGTTCCAGGTGCCCACCTGTGGTGTGTAAGCAGTGGTGCCGTCGTAGACGAACGTCATGCCGGTCGCACTCGACAGGGAGCCGAGCGCGGCATTGACCTGATTCAGCGCGCCGGCCGGAGCGATGCGGGAGTCGAGCCGCCAGTGGATGGCGGCGCACGGGTTCCAGCGCACCACGTGCCCGTCGTCGGCGCGATTGAGCGCGAAGTCGCTGCTGACCCCGGACACCACGGGTGCTCCGCACGCAGCGGCCAGAGTGGCCACCAGGCCAAGTGCGACGACAACGACGCGGCGGGGCAGGGCAGAAATCAGGCGACTGGTCATGGCAAATTCGTCGGGAATCGGCTCGCCGTGCCGATAGGGCCACTCGGGTGGATCTGGTCTTCGCCCAATTCAAACCCGAAGTTGCGCAAGTGGCTGGTGTTATCGGTCGATGTGCCCTACTGTTCGCTGTACCTGGAACTACGAAGGAGTCAGCATGCGTCGAACGGCCCGTCTTGCTTTCGCCGGTGGCGCCATCGCTGTCGGTCTCGTCGCTGCACCAGGTGTGGCCTCAGCTCAGTACATCGCTAACGGCGGTGGTGGCGGCACGGCGACCGCCGGGCCCGGCGGAACCATCAGTTTCTCTGGCGGCGGCTTCGTCCCCGGCAGCATGGTGACCGTCACGGAGTACTTCTGTGGCACTTCGCGCACCATGACTCAAAACGCCAACAGCAGTGGCGTCGTCACCACGACCTTCGCCTCGGGCGCCGGCGGCACAGTGAACGTGACGGCGATGGGCGGCGGGGTCACCGACAGTGCCAGCGTTTCCAGCCCGATCGCCTGCGCTAGCGGTTCGGGCAGCACGGGCGGCACGGGCAGCACGACCGGCACGACCACAACTGGGAGCGGAACAACCAGCAACTCTGGTGGCCTGCCGTTCACCGGCTTCGAGCTGACCGCCGCCCTCGTTGTGGCTGGTGGCTCGATCGCCGCTGGCACCGCCGCAGTGGCCGGCAGCAAGCGGCGCCGGTCCACCGAGTCCGTCTGAGCTGAGCAGTCAGGCCCCGTCACCCGCTAGGGCAGGCGCGACACCTCGACGACGAGGGCACCGACAAATGGTCGGTGCCCTCGTGGTCGTTCTTGGCCTGGTTCTGGTAGCCGGTTGGCTCGGGCTGCGGGGGTACCTCGCCCGTGCCCACCTGCTCCAGGTCCGCACGCGCGTCAGCGCGCTCAAGGCACAGGTCTCCGAAGGCAACACCGGCGGCCTGCAGCCGGCGCTGGCCTCCATCCAGCACGACGCCAGCCGAGCGCACGCACTGACCGGGGATGTCGTCTGGCGCGCGGCATCGCACCTGCCAATCATCGGACCCACGCTGCGCACCAGCGCCGGCCTTGCCGCCACCACAGACGACGTCGCCCGTCGCGCCCTACCGCCATTGGTAGCCAGCGCGTCAACCCTCGACCCGAAGCGGATCCGCCTGCCGGACGGCTCGGTCGACCTCGCGCCGCTCGCCCGCACAGCAGCACCGCTCGGGTCCGCGTTGGCGGCCCTGCGCAGCGAGTCGGCAGCGGTCACAGCTCTGCCGACCTCGGGCGCCCTCGCGACTGTCGCCACGGCCCGCACGCAGCTGCTGCACCAGCTAACCGACCTCACGGGCACAGTCGATGACGCCCGTCGCGCGGCTCAGGTCGGCCCGGCGATGCTGGGTGCCGATGGCTTGCGCCGCTACTTCGTCGTTCTGCAGAACAACGCCGAGGCGCGCGGTACCGGTGGCCTCGCCGGGTCGTACGCGGTACTGCTCGCCGACCACGGCCGGCTGCACCTCGAGCGCAGCGGGAGCGACGCCGACCTGATCGACTCCCCCACCGCAGTGGTCGACCTCGGCCCCGACTACCGGGCGCGCTGGGCCGGCTTCTACTCCGACAGCGCCTACAAGGCAGCCAACTTCACGTCGCACTTCCCGTGGGCAGCTCCCGTCTGGCAGAAGCTCTACGAGCGGCAGTCCGGGGAGCGCATTGACGGCGTGCTCGCCGTTGACCCCATTGCCCTTGGCTACCTGCTGCAAGTAACCGGTCCGGTGACGCTCTCCAACGGGATGCAACTCGGCGGCAAGAACGTAGCGGCCTGGGCCTTGTCGGACGAGTACCGGCTCTACCCGAACAATGACGTCCGCAAGGCGCATCTGACTGAACTCACAAAGGTGGCCTTCGACAAGATCGCGCAGGGGAGTGGCTCATCCGCTGCCTTGCTCAAGGCGCTGGGTAGGGCCGCCTACGAGCGCCGCGTTCTCGCGTGGGCCACGAGACCCGGCGAGCAGGCCGCACTGTCGGGCACCCCGGTCGCGGGGGAGGTACCGGCCACGCCAGCGCCGTACGCAGGGCTGGTGATCAACGACGACGCGGGAAGCAAGCTGTCCTACTACCTCGACCGGTCGGTCGACTACCGCACGACCGCGTGCCGCCGCGAGGACAAGTTGCGCCTCACGCGCATCACCGTGCGACTGCGCAACGACGTCAAGCTGAGCGAGCTCACGGAATACGTCCGCGGGGCTGGTTACCGCGCTGGCGTGCCGCTGGGCCAGGGACGTGTGTATCTATCGCTGCTGACGACCAAGGGCGCGGTCTATCGCTCCTCGACGCTTAATGGCCGGCCTTACCCGCTTGGGCAGCGCCTGGAGCGAGGACGGACCTCGTTCTCGGGCTACCTCGAGCTGCCGGTGCACCAGCAACAGGTCCTGACGCTCGAACTGGTCGAGCCTAACCCCGGCGGCGCTGCAATCGTGCCGGTGCAGCCGCTCGTGCGCCCGATGGCCGTGACGATCGAGGACGGCCGCTGCCACTAACCACAACTCCTCGCGCCAGCCCTACCGTCGCACAGTGTCCTGCCCAAACGGCAGGTGCGGCTCGACCGCAGGAAACACGACGAGCATCAGCAGCGCGACGACAAGGCAGAACAGCACGAGGGCCTGCGCGCTTCGGACGGCACGACCCCCGGGCAGATGCCGCCACAGCCACCCGTACATCAGCTGGTCCCAGCCGGCGCGGGCAGGACGTCGTTGGCATTGAGCTCCGCCGTGATGATCAACCGCTGCGCCGCCGAGAAGCGCGGCGTGCACGTCGTTAGCGTCAGCAGCCGCTTGCTCGGCTTGACACCGGGGTTGTCCGGCACGGGGTACGTGACGGCCAAGTCGCCGGGGTCGACGGTGCGGCTGCCGGTGACGAGGTAGCGGTATACCCGATCGCGCACCTGGATGTCGATGGGGTCCCCCATCTGTAGCGAGTCGGCATCCCAAAACGGGTGCCCGTAAGTCGTCCGGTGGCCGCTGATCACACTGTTGCCCACCTGACCGGGCAGCGCCGTGCCCGGGTAGTGGCCAGGGCCCATCTCGAGGTCAGCCGTGCTCACGCCTTCGACAGCCACCCAGTGGTAGCCCCTGCCAAAGCGCGGGATGCGGATGACGGCGAACCCCTGGCCGTCCCGCACGGCGGGGGGTGGGGCGATGCGGAGCCGGCCCTGCCCCTTGTCGCGGGCGGGTGCCACGTCGGGCTCGGTCCAGGTGCGCGTCAGCTGCTGCTGCAGACGATGCTGGGTGCCGGCAGCGCGGTAGTCGGTCACCTTCAGCTCGTACACGGCGAACAGCAGCACCAAGACGCCGAAGGTGATCAGCAGCTCGCCGATCACTCCGACAATCGCGGCTAGCCATCCGTCCGGCCCGCGGCGATGCGACGTCGGCCCAGATCGAGAAGGCGGAGCGCTGACGTCAGTGGCCGTCGCGCACCGCCGCTTCAGCCTTCTCGGTGACGGCTCGGCGATGGCTACCCGCGGCCGGGTCGTTATCTGCTCGTGCGGCATAGTAGCCGCCGTAGCCGTACCCGTATCCGTAGGAGGCGCTCTTCTTCCGCACCGGGATGCGGTTGAGCACGACTCCCATAATGTGCACGCCGACCCGGCGGAGGGACTCCGCACTGGAACTGAGGGCTTCACGCTTTGTATGCCCGACCCGCGTGACCACGAGCGCGCCGTCGGTCAACGCGCCAAGGATGGCAGCATCGGTCACCGGCAGCAGCGGCGGTGTATCGAACACGACCACAGTCGCCCGCTGCAAGAGTGCTTCGAGCACCTCGTGCATGCGCTGGCTGCCTAGCAACTCGCTCGGGTTGGGCGGTGTGGGGCCCGAGGTGAGCACGCGCATCGAGACGTTCTGCCGCCAAGTCTGCAGTGCCTGGTCAAGGTGCGTCGTCCCCACGAGAACGTTTGTCAGGCCCACGGCGGGGTTGAGCCCGAGCAGCTCGCCAATCATCGGCCTACGAAGGTCGGCGTCGACGAGAATGACGTGCTCGCCGCTCTGAGCCAACGCGATGGCCAGGTTGGCTGCAACAGTCGTCTTGCCCTCCGACTCGATCGAGGAGGTGACGACGAAGGACTTCACGCTGCTGTCGACTGACAGGTAGCGGATGTTGGTGCGCAGCTGCCGGAACGCCTCTGCCCGGGGTGAGAACGCCGCGTCGGAGACGATGAGCGGCCGGTCCTTCACCTTGTCGTTGTCGCGGAAACCAGCGAGAACAGGTGCACCGGCGATTCTTGCCGCTTGCTCGCGATCACCGACGGTTGTGTCCAAGGTTTCGCGTAGAACGGCAAGGCCGACACCCAGGGCGAGACCGACGAGCAGGCCGAGCGCGAGATCAAGCTTCTTGTTGGGCGACACTGGTGACCGCGGCAACGTTGCCGGCTGGACGGTGCTCACCTTGACGGGGGAGACCTTTTGGCCAGCCGTCGTCTCCAGGGTATTGACCAGTTGAGAGAACTGGGTGCCGACGGCGTTGGCGAGGTCACGAGCCCGTGCCGCGTTCGCGTCGGTGACCGTGACATTGATCAGCACGGTGTCCAGCGGAGCGCTGGCAGTGATCTCGCCCTGCAGGCTTGTGACGCTGCTGGTCAGACCTAGCTGCTGTCGCACCGCAACGACGACCGGTTCGCTGTTGACGATGGCGGCGTACGACTTCACCCGCTGCTGGCTGAAAAGCCCGCCCTGGTACGCCCCGGAGGAGTTGGACTGCTGGTCGGCGGCTGCGACGAACAGCTGGACTTTGGCGGCGTACTTCGGAGTCTGAGTGAACGCCACAGCAGCCGCCGCCGCCACCGCGATCAGAGTGCAGGCGGCGACCAGCCACCACTGCTCGCGTAGTACGCGAAGGTACTGCTTGAGATCCATCAAGTTCCTCGGGTCGGGTCGCGCCTCAGCTACTTCCTCGGATGTCGGCCATTATCCCCTTGGCTGCAGACCTTTCATGCATTGAGACGCATCGCCGGCCGCGTTCGTGGGAGCCTGGCAGTCGTCCGCCCCCCTAGCAGCTACGACAGCCTACGAAACCTCGGTGCCAGCCTGCTGTCGACTTTCTTGTAACAGGTGGACACACTCCTCGGGTGGTGACAGACAGGTGCGAGCTGATCCGGCGCCCACCCTAGACATGCAGCTCACGGCCTCAAGAGCGCTCGCACGGAGCCTCCTGCTGCGAGCCCAAATTGTCACTGTGCGTGATGGGAGTAGTGGTGGTAGCAGCCGTTGCTACCACCCCCGCACGCCCGCGGCTGATCTGCACGACCCAGGGCTTCGCGCCGCCCGAGAACTGTCCGAGCACGGCGGTAGAACAGCACTGCCAACACCGGCACCAACCAGCCTTCACCGACCGGCGTCCGCCCCGCCGGAAGACGTGCAGAAAGGGCTCGTTCATGACCCCGGAGAAAGCGGCGACGCCGAAGAAGGCCGCAACAACCAAGAAAGCCGTGACGCCCAAGACCAGACGCCCACGAAGGCGGGTCAATGGGGCTCTTCAAAGTTGAGGGGGAATCGGCCCCTTGGCACTGATCGTCCGGCGTGGTTGCCGGGTGCAGTGGAACCGTACCCGGCGGCGTTGGTTGTCCAGGTTGCGAAACCCGAAGGCGATACGGG
>JAABUO010001590.1_pt1 | contig 29223 bp, 45 predicted proteins | sample 5559291 | NCBI WGS metagenome assembly JAABUO01 (sample SAMN10711878, study PRJNA513372) | rock metagenome | isolation source: Antarctica rocks | place: Antarctica: Victoria Land, Finger Mt sud | reverse complement strand
AAAATTTGCAGTCAACAGTCTCTGGTGATCGTCCGTCCTCCGTCGACAACAACTTACCTCTCTATTCCTAACGTATATACCGGAAAAGTCTCACTGCACCAAAAAAAGGCTGCGGCCCTTTGCTGCCGGCACCAATGATCTTGTCGTACAGCACGGACTCAGCGAACGCCGCAGAGCCGATGCCTAGACCTGGCAAACCATAGGGCAGATTGTTGTTCAACATAGGATGAGCCCTCCACGCCTCATAAGCTCGCCATTTGAAGGCCATATTGCGTTGGCAACGTCCTGTTGGCGGACTACGCCGGGATGCCTCCACCAAACAGTTGAGGCGTTGTGTGTAAAGTCGCCATTCATATATACATCCGATGCAGGTTCTACTGCTGCTGCGAGGAGCTGACGTCCTGACGAGGTGCTCTTTGACAGTTTAACAGCTCACTATCCGCCAGCTGACGCGTTCTCTGCGCTCAGTAAGCTTTCCAAGGTAAGCACACAGACAATTCCAAGTAGAGTGTCAAACACCTGGTAACAGCTTGTTCCAGCTCGTTGTGATTGAGTGAGCTAGTTGACTTGCAGGAACGACTTTTCGTGCAATCGCAGTAAGCAAAGATGACCTGCACAGCCTGTGCCTCAAAATGCAGCTGCGGCGACAATTGCAAGTGCGATTCAGACTGCACATGCCCCACCTGCAAGGCTACTCACGCTGAGGGATGTGGCAAATGCATCAACGGGAAGTGCTCCTGCGGCGAGCAGTGCACCTGCGGCTCTGACTGCAAGTGCGATGTTTGCCACCCAGTCAATGTCTAGTACCGTGTGAAAGGATGCTTGTAGTTCATTGAAACAAAAAGAGCCCGGTGTTTGGGAAGTAACCCGACCTATGGGTAAAATACTTACTGTTGCACCAACACTTTCTTTCATGACAGGATATTTTATGCGTTTGTGGCACTACCAAACTGATTTGTAACAATCGACTCAATCACCAAATAAACATTCAATCCAAAAATAACTAAAGCCACAACCCATCCGAGTGCTTTGACCCAAAACGGATTAGCAAATTCTTTCATCTTCTTTGTATCATTGGTGAAAAGCACAAGTGGTACGACAGCAAAGGTCAGGGTGAGTGATATAATGACTTGGCTGATGATCAACAACTTCCCAACAGCTGCATTTCCTAGAACAGCAGCAACCACAGCTGCGGGAACAATTGCCACGAGACGAGTCAACAGCCGTCGCATCCAAGGAGGTATGCGAATCTGCAGAAAGCCTTCCATCACAATCTGTCCAGCAAGAGTACCTGGAATACAGAAAACTGTGTTTTTAACATCTATGAGTTACTTCTGTCCCTCAGAATTTACGCGACGCAGCAGAAGATACAAAGGCTGCTATGTATCATAAAGACAAAGCTTGTCCAAAAGAACGTACCTGTGATGGTTGACTGTTGACCTGAACACAGGAGCGCCACTGCAAATACAATAGGCGCTGCACTTGCTCCCACAGCTCCAGCCAAGAGATTGAAAGCAGTAGTGATATCTGCCACTGACGTGTTTGAGTGCGGACCATAGTGAAAGGCAGCAGCTGCAAGAACTAAGATAGCAGCATTGACAAAAAATGCCAAGGTCAAGCAAATGTTTGAGTCCACGGTTCCCCAACGTATTGCAACTTGTCTCCCAGAGGAATTGCGTGGGTATGCTCTTGTCTGAATGGTGCTAGAATGAATAAACAGGTTGTGAGGCATCACCGTTGCTCCCAAGATACCAATGGCTGCAAACAACGCCTATACACCAAGAACTCAACAACTTTAGCCCAACTAAGTACAACAAAAGCATATTTGAAACGATGAATTACCTGTGAGTTTGTCAGAATGTTTGGCTTTGGGATAAAGCCTTTTGCAACCTCCAGCCAACTTGGATCTGCCTTTCCAAGCTCATAAGCAAAGCAGCATGTAATTGTGAGAATAAGTGTGGCCACGAGAAGCTCCAACAATCGAACAGAACGTGTTCCAAAGAGGAGAATGAACATCACATCAGCTGCTGTGATGAGGACGCCAGCCCATATGGGAATATGGAAAAGCAGGTTAAGAGCTACTGCAGAGCCAATCACCTGGAGCAAACCACAGTAGGGTGACCCTCATTTAAGCATGTCTTTTGGTATCTGCTGATCAACAGTACAACTTGCTTTGTGGAATCTGCATTTGCACTTGATATGCCTTCATTTCTCCAATTCTGCACCTGGGCAAGGTTGGAATGCAACCATGACTGCATTTGATTGTTTCAGACGATGCATGACTGGCAAATGACTGACAAAATTGTATTAAAGAGACCGCACCTCAGCCAAATCAGTCGCTGTGATAGCCACTTCCATCATCAACCACAACATGATCACAATCCACCTTCTGAAGGAATCACGGCAAGCCTGGGCCAGATCCCGACCCGTGGCAGCTCCCAGCTTCAAAGCTAGATGTTGCAAGAACATGGCAGTAATGCTGGAGAGGAGCACTGCAAAAAGGAGAAGATAGCCAAATTGAGCTCCTGCTGCTATGTCAGTTGCCCAATTTCCAGGGTCCATGTACCTGATGCACAGTAGGTTAAATTTGTTGGAGTTTGCATTGAATGCATCTTACTCTGAAAGCAATCTGCTTAACGCTGGCATTGAACAGTGTAAGCAAGCAAAGCAGGAAAAGAAGGACTCACCCAACGCTTATCAGCGTCCCCAACCCTCCAAAAGCCAATAGCTTCTTGTACCAAGGTGCCTCCAAGCCCGGAAAAGAAATGGAGTTGTTGCATTCATCTAGCGACGCTGTGTCGTTGTGCAGAAGCCAGCCTGACTCCGCAGTCTGTTGTGCCAGTGAGTCACTGCCTGAGAAGTGCTCAGTTAAAGCCTCCTGCAGCAAACACGTCTAACCACCCGTCCCCTCGCTGTGCACAATTCCGTCTCCAACTCTGAATGTTGAGGTTAAAGCCTATAACTGTCTCGTCGCAGCAGAAGCTCACTCGGTGAAGAGCTTCGGGTTGCGCTACGCTTGCCTCCACGTCGCAGCTGTCGACAGCACTCTCAGAATAAAGTGAAGGCAAGGAAGACACCGTTCCGGTCATTGCAAAGCTTGTAAGTGCAGTTTCAGAATATCAAGTTCGTCGACAGGCGACAGGGTGGATAGCAATGCCAACTTTCGCGTGTAGCGAAGCCACGCTCTACTGTATGGTCATGTCACCTGAGAGGTGTTTCCACTACGAAGTTACACAAATTTGCAACAGAAGGCTTTCTCAAACAGCTTGACATCTGCAACGATGTGGTTGAGGTTTGTGTGGCCTTTTGGTAGGTTTTGCCATAAATTTGCTCTCAGCCGCTTTCCGAATTCGGCGGAATGTACAGCCAGCCGCTTTGCGGAATTAGTCATCCCTAGCTCCCGCAGCTTACACGGAGCCGACCGCCGGTTACGGAGCCCTGCGCGCAGCGCGTCCGCCAAAGTAGCATGCTTGTCTCCGGCATGTCATTCAATGATGGCCGAATTGTCGCAATCTTCTACGTCTCTGACGACTGCAATGTTCTTACTTGAATGATGTGAGTGGCAAAGCGAGGCGTTGAGACGCGATCTTTGCATCAAACTATTGCAGGCTTGCGTCTGCATACCAGAAACGCTACTGCATTCAATTCATTGCGGTCATGAAGCGCAGCAGAGCCAAGTCAAGAGACGACATTATGGCTTTGATGCATGTCACCTACACAGGAGAAGACGCTCTTCCTCTGCAGCAAGACACTGAGATGTAACTTGAGACTGCTGCTGATCATTATCATGATGAAGTATGCTGTGTAATGTGCTGATCTTAGCATGTCATGCTGTACATGAAGGATGAGTGCTCAGGACATCTGGCTGAGGAAGTACCATGAACTCTGGGAAAAGCTTGAAGATAATACGAAAAGTTCATTCTGCACTGCTTTGCGGAAGTGGCTGGTACACAGCCACTGCTAAGTACCAGTCACAATCTCAATGCATATATTTACAAAAAGACAAGTCTCTGAGTTTGTGGATGCATGCAGGCTTGGTGTGACAACAGAGCTTTTGACACTGTCATACACCCTGATCCCAAATGTGTCATCTTCTTGGAGGATCTGCTCCAAGAAATGGTTGACAAGAAATCAAAAGACCCTTTTGGCACAATCAGAGTAGCCAGAAAAGCACTGTCCAAGATCAGGTATTGCTTCAAGTCCAATCAAGCATGGAAGTGGTCACTGCAACAGCTCATGAATGATCTATACCATTACAGGGAACTCCAAAGAGGTGTGCCTCCCCTTTATGGTGAACAGTTCAGCAAAGAGACCCTCATCAAGTCTGCCAGCAGCAAAGCTTTTGCAGCCACCACAGAAGCTAGAATAGGTAAGCACGCAATCATGCCAGGCTGACCTCACAAATGCTGCACAGGATTTGCAAACTGTTGGCAAGTTTACTGCAGGCCCCAACAGTGATCCACTGAGAGATGGCTTCCAAGCCACAAGCTTGGACAGTGATGAGGTTGTAAGACTTCTAGATGCCTGCATGAGACATCATGACCATTTCAATGGATTCAAAGTAGCTGCCATGGTCTTGTTGGGCACTGCCATGGGGTTCAGAGGTAAGCTGTGCAGCATATGTCCACTGTTGAACTTTTGAGCTTGACATGCTGTTTTGTAATGTAGGTGATGACCTGATGGATGCAAAACCAAGCTTACTTGCTCTGACTCCAGTTGTGCGCTGTGTGCCTGTGCCAATGCAGGTTATAACATGGTAAGCATCAGCACCAGGTGTTGTGAGACTGCATGCATGTTGAGTCAAGACAAGAATGCTGGAGGTAAAACTCACCATGGTGTGACTCTGCAGCTCTTTAAGGACAGGCAAGATGAATGCTTATGGGTGGCTGAGATACTCAGGCTTTGCTAGACACAAAGACCCCCAGCTTGATGCAGCTGGAGCACTGGCTGATCTGCTTGTGTTCAGTCTCAATCTGACTGGCTTGGACATCCTGCAGAAGATAGAGAATCAAGACAACAGCTGGTGATTGTCTTGTAGAAGTCCATTTCTGAGTCATGATAGAAGAACATCATGACTTTAAACTGATGCATGTGATATGTGCAGGTGGAGTTACAGGTTACTGTTCAAGGACCTGTGGCATGCTGACAAGAAGCAGGACAGGAATGCTCTAGCAAAACCTCTCCTGAACATCTTACAAGAGGTGGAAGGTGGACCTGTTGTGAAAAGCAAAGTATTACACTTGTTCAGGTGAAGCATGTTGCCTTTAACCTCAAGTAGCTCATGTCAGCAGGCAGTACTAACTGCACAACATGCTTGCAGAGACAGTGGTGTCATCCTGTTGGCAAGTGGAGGTGCTGGGCTGGAGCTGCTGCAGATCTGGGGTAAACTCACCTCTTGCTTCTCATCATTGCCAATCAACTACACTACATGTTCACAAAGCTTGGGACATGCAAGACACTGGGCCAAAGGCACATTGGGCCAGGCTTACATTGAAAAAAATCCTCTGGCAGCACTACAAGCCTTTGCCATCGCCAGTGGGTGGGAACAATCCAGCTTCATGAAACGTCACTTCCTTGGCAGGGCTCTGGTAAGGACAACTGCACAAGAGGCACTTTGACCTGCATGCAGAGCAATGTGCCTCAGCATTTACAGCTTGTGCAGCTTTGACTTATCAGTGCAGAAGTGGTCACTGGCTCATTTGAGACTAAAGAGCAGGAAGCAGATCTTGCTAACAGCAACAACTGTGAAGAAAAGCTCATCTTGCAGGTCACAGTTCCTCCTGAGTGGATAGATGCAATCTTTCCTGGAGTCAGGAGACTGCTTGAGATAGTGCAGGCAAGAAATGTCAGAATGCAGTCTGGCAAGGGCCAAGCAGATGACTTGATCTCAGACAGGGCTGCAGAAGGCTACTTGCAGACAGTCTTGTACAGTGGGATCTGCTTTTGGCAGAATCTGCCTTTCAGAACCCAGAGGTGAATGTCAGTCCACTAGCCCCTTGCTTGCTCACAAATCCTACTTTTCTGCACTCATGAGCCCATTGCGCAGGTATGGGCTGGCATATGTGCTGCACCGACTCCCTGCTGTTACAAACATCATCATGACCCAAGAGTACCTCCAATTTGCACAGCAGGTCTTGTCTAGCCATGACAGGGCAAATAGGCAGGCAGAGATGGATGTAAGCCCTGCTATGGGAGATATGCTGACAGAAATGCAGGGCTGCTTGAAACAGCTTTGTGGCAACTCTGCAGTTGGAAATCCAGAGGCTGTGGCTCAACTGATTGCTGAAAAGATGGCAGCAATGAACCTCAGCCCAGTTCAGAACACAGTGCAGGACAGCTGTGATGATTTGCTTGCCTTACCAGCACCAATGCAAATGGCAGCTCCAGAAGCTCAAGTGAATTTTCCATCACAGGCCCTTGGCTTCACCAGTGGCTTGATACAGGCTCCAGCACTGTATGACACCAGTGGCAGCATCAGCTCCATTCCACTTGCATGGTCAGAATGGAGCCATGGATCCACTACTATTGCAGAGAGGGTCAAGCAAATCAAAGCTGAGCCTACTCTGGTATTAGGCAGACGCAACTCCAGCCTGCACAAGAAGAACAGGCACCTCCCTCAGCTCATTGAGTCTCTGATGCAGCTGGGGGCAACTGAAGTCTCAGCAGTCAGCCTTCTAGTCCACATTGCAGAAAGCATGTCCCTCACTTTGGACCAAATGAGGGAAGGGGCAAGATTGCTTGCCAGTCAGACAGCAAAACAAGATCACCACACACTCACAGCTGAGACCACTGTGACTTTGGGGCAATACAAACAAGCAGTGCAATGGGCTTGCCAACAGGTCACAAGCAGAGCTTCAGGTCAAGCTGCAGGGCCAGTGTAGCACACCTGAGAAGTGAATAATCACCAGCTTGGCAGTAATCCCTAGGTTCTGTTGATTTGCTGCTTTGGAAGGCCTTTGTGATAGCTGCTTTCCACTGACTGCTGTCCTACAGCACATGTAGCACACAGTCAGACAGAACCTGACAATGCAGACTTTATTCTGCAGTTTGTGTGACTGTTAAACAAATGTAATATGACCAAGCCAGCTTCCTTGATAGACTGCCACAGTGCCCCTGCATGTGCATACAGCAAACATTTCACTAAGCTTTCAAGATGTTCCCTTCGTCATTCATGTATTTGCTATGTGATGGCTGATGACCTACTGCTGCAAGCTAAGAATAGCAAGCATTCATGTCTGCCACAGCAAGTTGTCACTTATCTCTGCAGTGTACAAAATTGATCAGCTTTGGGCTGCATATACATTCAGTGCTATGCAGACTCACTGTTATACAGGAGATATGAGCACACCAGCCACAGAAATTGCTGATTTCATCCAGCAATATGTCAAACAACAGGAGACTTATCAAACAGCATGTTTCAGATCAACTGGTGAGAAAGGGTATCACAGTGTGGAGTCAGGAGCAAGGCATCACTTCATCATAGGTCTTGTCATAGATTTAGATGACAAGACAGTACAAATGCAGATCACAAAGGGTCACCACTACCAGGCTTTGGCACCATTGCATCAGTATGTGCTGGATGCACTAGGGTTTGAACAGGGCAGAGGCCCTGTATTCAACTATGAAGATACTGATGCAATCATTCTTCACTCAAACCTAGCAGCAGCTGTGATTGACACCCTGTTGAGTCTGCAAAAGGCCATTTCTGCTAGTAGGCTCAGGCACACATGGTGATCAGCTCACATGCCACCAAGCAATCTTGGTCACCATTGAACAAAAGGACAGATGAAAAGCAAACATGAAAGACACCTTCTTTCATGTTTGTTGTATGCTGATGTGCAAGCTTTTCTTTTGCTTGGGAGCATCTGCTCCATGAGATCCTTGCACTACTTTTAATCTTAGGCAACTTGGCTGACAACTGCAGCTTCTTGTCCCATGGTAAGCAGGTATTCAGTCAGTCACTGTCAGAGCTCAGGGAAATCTGTTTTGTTTGTGGATGTCTGCTCTGAACAGGCATTTCCTCTCATCATTAGCTGTGCATCAGATTGTCATGGAGTACATTTGTGTTTGGTACAGGCATGGTTGTCAAAGTATATGATTTACTGCAGCCCAACAGCAACATCCATCAAGCTCTGGATGAGTTGCCCTTTTGTGGCTGTTACAGAGGGTGTCACTCCAGTGTAGTGTTGAACCAGACCCACCAGCTCACCTCTACTGAGCTTCTGAAATCTCCATAGCTTGGCCGTCTTCAAGATGTCAGGGTTCATAAAATCCTGGACCCCCAGGCTGCCAGCTGAGCAACTGCAGTGCCAGCAACAAATTCTGTTCTAGTTCATGTTTGCACCCACATTCTGCATGCTTACAAGAAAGCCAACTAAGTGCTTGCTCAAAATAACGAATGATGCGACTGCAGGACATGGCATATCATGGCATCCACTGATCGGTCAAATACTTCTCAGAGGTTTGTTTGGCGAACAAGCAGAGGTCACTCGCTATATGACTGGGATCCATTGAGACAAGTTCCCAACCTTGCTTGCAGCATCCAGCATATAAATGACTCAACAGCATGGACCATCAGATCGATATGCCTGCATTGTTACCTGCTTATTTGTCTCCCACTCATGTCAACAATCAATGAACCATCAAATTGAAACAAGTGTAATAAGGATAGTGTGAATTTACTTGGCTGTATTGCGTGTTCAAACATTTCACAGGCATGAATATGTGTGAGTGTGAGCTTGCCATCTTGCCAACGTGCATTTCGCAACTAATCACATGCCGAGGATGGCAAGGATCATTTACAAAGCCATACAGAATGAACAATGGCTACATTATCTGTTCATTAGGCTGCACAAGGGATTGGAGTGCAAAAAAGCTCTGCTATATAGGCATTAACTGGCATAGGCTTTAGCAAGTCACAGGTTTACAAGATACCCTCTTGCACAATGTATACTTTGCATGTTTGCTGTGCTCATTGATGAATGAATACATTATCTAGACAGCCACAATTATCGTGATATCTGTGGATGATCCTTGCCAAGTATATTATTGTGACTCTTGCAAAGAATGTCGACAAGGATGGCAAGCCTTCAAACATTTTGCTTGCACGTTGAATTTGGCTCGTCTAGACATGCACGATAGGTTGCATTCTTGAAATCAACCATCAGCCAAATCTTAGTTAAATCAGTCGTTCTTGACGTTTGTCTCACTCAACGTAGTGGTTTCAACGCTTGGCTTGTTTGTCATTTCCCTATCCCTATCTGGCTGATTTGTTGCAGGGGGTGCGGATGCATTCTCATCAAGATTCCTCTTAGACGATGCTGTTGGAAGGTTGAGAAGTTGAGGAACGGAGGAGGGACTTGTTGTTGTTGCAGCCGTTACGGACGCTGTCATGGTAACCATGCCACCAGCATGGTTTAAGCCATATGGCAGTCATACTTCCCTTCAACTGCCCCTGAAGGTATCAGCAACTGCTTGGGACTTGCCAGCAACTTCTTTGTATTGCTGTGCACATTTGTGACCAAGCTGAAGGCTGGTCAGCTACTGACTGGAATGTCCTATAAGGGAAGACGAGATAATTGAGTACTACAGCACTAGTTACACCAGTAGCTAGCTACAGATTGACCTTGAGATGAGACCTGCTTTGTTTTCTGCTGAGCTATGCCATCAATTTAGCTCAATATTCAACTTGTGGGTGACATCCAAATGTCTGTTAAAGCTGATGAGTAACTTTTGGGAAAGGCTTGTGTCACTCCACACATCAATGTGCAGTAAAGATCTCTGGAGCACTTTGCTCGCATATATGGTTGCCTTGCCTCACTGCTGCAGCCCATTCACTCGACTACAGCACACAAACACAGTGTAGAGAATGGCAGCCAGTACCACCACTGCGGCAGAAGCATACATCAAAATTGGGAATTGCTGAGGCCTCCAAATTATGAGTCCAACAACATATGAAAGGCTCTGAAACAAATTTTGTATGCTGCTTTGCACCCCGTTCACCACACCTGTATGGAATGCAAGGTAGCTCTAGTGGCACTCCTGCTGAAATAGCTGATGACGACTGACAAGAAAACCAGCTTTAAAAATCATGACATGCATTACACCCCACATGGCATGTTGCAAATGGCTGCTGTTCAGGATTGCATTGTCCAAGGAACACATTGACAAGACACAAGACAAGAGCTCTGTGCAGCATCAGTGCCAGGCCGTGCACAGATGCATGCTGAGTACATGCAATGCAAGCCGCTGCTTCCAATGAGGCCACATGTAACATGTGATGGCAAACGCTTTGACAGCTTTAGCAGGAAGCGTACCTACGTCTTCAGCTGGTACCCACTCTTGCAGAATCTGGGACACGGCCAGATCAAACAGCCACAGGCCAAAGCGTGAAGCAACCAGGCCACCCAGCAGTATGTGGGAAGTTGTTGATGCCGGCATGTGGGCGCCAAGCTGGGCCAACCATACAGGTGCAACAGCAAGTACCAATGAGATTGCCTGCCACCAGATGCCCACCACCCCAGTCGTCTTTAGCCCTGCATCATGTTGCTTTCAATACCGCTGTGCATAACCCCTCCTGGACCTTACTGCCACACTGCAGGGATACACACTGACCACGCTTGCATCCACAAGAACTGAAGGTTGGCTGACAGGTGAAAGACCATACAAGTACTGCCATGGCACTTGCAACAGAACAAGAGCTGTGAAGAACAAGCCAGGTGATGCTCTGCAATGTAAGCTCAGAGCAGAGCAGCACAAAGCAGCACAGCACCTGTTTTGTTGAGGAGGCTGGGAAAGATAACAGTGGACAACAAGCCGGAAATAGCTCCTGCTCCACGATACAAGCTGAGCTCTGCTTCAGTCATGCCTTGCCATTTCAGGTAAGCTGTCATCAACAGTCCCAGAGACAGGACTGTCAGGTACAGCAGGGCAAGGGAAAGGGCTGCAGGCCACAGCCTTTGCTTGAAGTAGGTGCCCCATCCACCCTCTTTGAAGCGTACAAGCATGGTGCGGGAACACGCAAACTCCGCTTTGGCAGTAGGCTGTTTGACTGCCCTGCGTTATGCGCATGACTGTCAGCCTATGGGTTATCTGCTATTGCAATCATCGCTACACACCAAGCGGGTGGTAATTCTTTTTGGGGGCTCAAGCGATAATTGATGCCAGCAAGTCTCTAATGGTACAGTCATGATTGAGGCATACCTCATGTATCATGGCAGCAGCAAACACTGCTTTGTTTTGCTGTGTAAACCGCTCACGTTCTGATGCAATTTTCCAGCAAGACAATCATGGTGCTCTCGATAGCTGACTGAAAAATTCAGAGGCTGATCAGCTTGTTCAACGGCAGTGCCAACTGACAGACCTAAGGACGGCAGAGGCACGCTGGGCACAGACCAGCAGGTAGCATTCAGGCACCCAAGCCGCCAAGTTCCAAGCTGCAATGGCTAGTATGGCAGTAGAGGTGTTGGTGTAAGTCATCAAGAAGCCAGCAGCTATAGGAGCTAGCAGCAAGCATGACAGATCAATGGCCCTCATGCCTGCGACAAAGTGTTCACACTTGCCGAAGGCTACAGTGTCATGCCTGCAGGATGCAACGAGGAGTTGCATGATGTGCATAGGGCAGCCAGCGGCGACATGAGTGTGACCTTGTTAGACACCTATAACAGCCTGGAAATGTGACAGAGTGAGGTGTGTCTGCCAACACAATGTTGGCCGGTAGGGCTATAGCCAAGCGCAGAAAGCTTTCCATACACAGCTGGTCACAACGGTGAACATGTCACATAAGCTGTTGGTGCATGCAATAGAAGCTTCATAAGCTCATACAACATGCACTGATATTGGGTAGCTTAGGCATGGTGCCAGTAGATCAGAAGTGCTACCTGAGTTTACTTTTGCAAGAGCTGCTGAGTTACCGTTGCAGAGGACCACTGTCCATTCCTTTTCCACCGACAATGTAGAGCCTTGCGCACCAATGCTGCTGACACTGCCAACACCTATCGTGCAAGCTGCTCCGGCCCAGAAAAACACTGATCCCTGTTGCGACTGAAGGCTGACAAGTGCACTTAGAGCTGAAAGCACTACAGCAGTGTTTTGCATAACATACATGCTACAGGCTGCCTTCAAGCGACCAGTCCTGCAACCAGCACATGACAGTGCACAAACACGAATCTGGTTGAGCAAGCTTGGTGGTGCAGCAATTGGCCAGGTAGGTGGCCTGGCCTGATAGTGCAGCGGCTGGTGCCACACACGACAACTGCCAACTTCACAACGCCTTTGTAGCTTTCTGTGCAGCAAGATACCACGCAGGCATGTTTCGCCAACTGCCGACAGTCAGCGTCTTTGCAACCATTATTCAGTGCTGCTTTCAAGGGGGATAGGCCAGTCTAGGGTTTACCAGCATCTCACCTGTCAATGTAGCTGCCCACAAACGATCCAGAGAAAACTTTAGCCAGGCTATCAACAAGCCCAAAAGCGGAAACCAAAGCCAAAGAAGACGGATACATTTCCAGCATGATCAGGCCTATTGCAAACTCCCACATCCTTTGTCCCCATGTTGACAGCCAGTGCGTGGCATACAGCGAGCTTTGTGCGAGGAGAGGGCGTTCCCCATCCGGCACCGGAGGCGAGGATAGTTGTAAGGACGTAACTTCACAGTCAGTGCTGGCTTGGGTTCCTTTTGCCAACCCATCTTCAGCTGCCAGCAAGGCTTGCTGTTCCTCGTCTGTTGCAGCCATGCCGCACAGCACGTCACATTGGGATAAGTTGCGCTGCTACTGTTCTACATAAGTCGACCAATTTGGGTGTTAGCCGAAATGCCCGCAAGAAGAGGAATGCCCGTGCCGCAAGGGACACTAAAATGGTAGACAGATCTGGCATATGTCGCGGTTGCACGTGACTTGAAGTTTAGCCTAAGATTTGTTTTGCCTATTGATGCAAAGCCTTTGCAGGTGTTGTAGTCACCAGTGAGATGCGACTTTCTGTGCTCAACTATGCTTTTTGTGGACCCTTGAGTGTGTATTGGTGTATTTACCAACATCATTTGCTATTAGAGGATTTCATGTTTACAAACTCAGCTTCACCGTTCACGCACTCAACTTTTGAACGTTTCGCGGCTCTTTATTTCACGAACATAACAAGATCTGTCCTCAAACTGTGGAGTGGTGGCTTGGAATCAAGGCCACATCTTCATCAGACAAGTGCGTGTGATGTTTGCCTTCGATTTGAATGGTTGGATGGTGAATGCCATGCTGCTTGCAATAATCTTCAATGTCATGCAGCACAAGGTGAGGCTTGTGTGTTGTTGTGACGATATGCGTAGTCAGCATGACAACACCTGGCTTCAAGGTCCACACATGCAGATCGTGAACCGCGTCAACGCCTGCAAGCTGCAAGTGGCACACGTTAAACATAGATTGATAGTAGCAATGTGCGTTGCACTCGCAGTTCAAGCTCAGTGAGAGACACGCATACCATGGCAAGGTCATGTGCAGTCTTGGCAATGCTGTAGCCCCTTGGCACGCGTTCCATAACTATGTCTGCTATGTCACGCACCATGCGAATAGTGGTGCAAAACACAATGACTGCAAATGTAAGCGTACAGATTGGATCTGCTATCTGCCACTTCTCCTGGTCCTGCAACACCAACTCACTTTTGCATCTAACCAAAAAACATTCCTGAGGTATGCACCCAAGCACCTTGCCGCATGAACTTGCGAGCACAATGGATGTTTGTTGTGGCCCTAATGAAGACACATGCACAGAAGGACTAAGCAGCACCATGCAAGTTCTCGCACAATCATATGGCAATTTTGATACAAGGCAGACATGTTTGTTTAGTTAGCAAACTGTCAGCTGTTACTGTGTGACAACATGTGTCTACGGTGTGAAACACACACGCAATTCTGTCAGCAATATTCACTCAACAAGACAGTGAATACGTCGAGGCCAGCATATAATACATCCCAGCGGCAGATGTGGTGTGTTGTACCTGGTGTGCCCAAATCAACGCTGCAGCAATTGCGACCCCAATTGCTTGAATGGTATCTCCAAAAACATGCAGGATAGCACCTTTGAGATTGATGTCTGCATGATGTGAATGTCCACCTGCAATCAAGCGACATACTATGCAAGTGTGCCTCTTGCATGGTAGCAATACTGACAACAGAAGCTTGCGGTTTTACGTACCAACAGCATTCTTCAGCTTGGGTGCATGTCCCAAGATAGCAAAGTTGAGGAAGTTTACAGCGATGCCACCAAGGGCAAAGAAGAACATTGCTGCAACACAAATCAGAGTCAATGATTAGCAACAGGTTGTGAAGGAGACCACTGGAAGTTTTGCAGGCATATGGCAAACATGGAGTCGGCAAAGCCTGCATGTAAAGTTGCTTCCGCTTGCCATTCCGTTGAGGTTGTGCAGATAACGAGCCAATTGGTGACCAACTAGTGCTTCTTACCTTTGCCTTTGGTATGGCCTGGAGTAATAATGCGCAATATTGCCTCGTATATCAAGACTCCTGTCACAACCCAGATTATCAATACAGACATCAAAGCTCCAAGAACCTCTGCACGGTGATACCTACAAGCAAACATCAAGCATCGCAACTGCCTAGTATGTGAAAGCAAGCAAAGGCAACTTATGGGTCAGTCATGCCCAGCCCTCACTGACCCAAAGGAATATGTCCTGGCACTTTTTCTGCTTGCCAGGTGGCTAGCCACAGCAGCCACTGCAAAGCCTGTTACGTCAGACAGCAAGTGGGCTGCATCCGTCATCAAAGCAAGGCTGCAAACATGTACACTGTCAGTGTCCAGAGGAATTGAGCTATGTGCAGCAGGTCATAAGCAATTTTTTCTTGCCTGTGAGTGAAATAACCCCCACAAAACTCCACTACCATGAAACAGAGACAGACCAGCAGCGCAAACACAAGTTTTCGAACTGTCTGCAGCCACACATACAACTCTACAATCATTCTGGAAGCTGCGAAATTGTGGCAATTTATCACATGGATACTCCGGTTTATTGAAAGGTGGTTCCTTCACAATTGCACCCCTTGCCTGCTTGTTGCCATACTTCACCAGCCCTTCTGCCAGCACGCAAGGTGCATCGATCAGACGATCTGTGCATGCACTCGAAGTTGGTTATTACGGACTTTGGCTTCTTTTCAAAGAAGGTATTCAACGGCAGGTCAACGGCATCACCTGTGTCGGAGGACGCCTGGTCTTGAACGGCCTCCGGCACTACTTGCATATTTGATCGCACTGCTTCGCTGCCGTCCATGTCGACGGAACCTCCTTTTGCTGAGCTAGCGCCAATAGCCTGCATGAGTGACCCATGTGTGGAAACAATTTGCCATTGTGGAAAGCCCAGTGCAAAAGCTCAGCACGCCATTTCAAGTGCGGGCATCCAAATGGGGCATCCCCGGAGCAGTCCCCGCAGCAGTCCCGAGACGGCTGTGTTTCCTGTTGATATGTTCCTGTTGATTTTGCTGGCCGCTTTTCACAGTCGCGACGGCAGCAGAACGCTGAGACGGTTGCCGCCCTTGTTGTATGTCCAGCTAATCCAGCTCGTCGCGGGCGATGAGCCTTAAGTACCCCACGCATGTCAAACAGTGAAGACATGGAAACGATGCTGGACAAGGAAAACACCGAGGCGCAAGGCAACCAACCCTTCAGATGGTTCCATGCACCGCATAGAATGAGATATATTGCCTGACACCTGGGCAGGTGTCTTGATATAAGCAACCATTTTTAAAATAGCTGCTGTTGAATGAGCAACATTTGCTCCCCACAGAAGTGACATTTATGTTGCTGAAGCGCCTATCTTTCTTGAACACCTGGCGAATTTCTGGAAGAGAAAATTGGCTGCCTTTCTGCTATACAGAGAATTACTTTGCAGCCAGAGCAAATTACAGGGAGTGTTTACACAGCAGCTCAAAAGTCATTCCATTGCTGAGCAAGGTTGCTGCTGTTCATCAGTAATTTGCAAAATGGCGAGCTGCTCCTGCTGTTACTCAGGCTGGGCTCAGCATGAAGCCTGCTAAATGGTTTTGCCAGTCTGACAAAGCCAACATGTAGTTGCAAATATACCACAGTGCCACACCATGCTTGCAAGCTGCAGTACGCATCCAGGAATTGAGCCATTCACGTTGCACAAGGCTCACCATATGTGGCACAAAAAGCAACTGACTGCAACAGTGCTTCAGAGCTTTACACTGCCAACGCCATGGCAAGCTTGTCATCCTTCGACCATGCTGACATATTTGTCTTGCACCATACGCATCCCCTGTGGCAGGTTGTGCAACTGTACTCATAAGTCTTGATCAGGACACATTGTATTGCATTGCATTGCTGTACGTTGCAGTGCACACTGCCATCCCTAAATCATGATTAGTCAGCACATCCCTGGTGATTTGACGCTGACAGCGGAGTGGTCCGCTGTCAACGGACCATGATTGGCGCAGCCTCAGGTGTAGGCTGCAGACCTAAGGTCCAAAGGCAACAAACTCTGGCACAATTCCCTGCACTTGCAAGTCACCTGCACTGCTGTGCATGCGCAAGTGACTGCACTGAACAACAAAGGCTTGGTGACCGCAGAGGCTTTCCCTCGATTAGAGGAAAGCGTGTCCAAGCAGCAAGCTTTGTGCTTTCTTGTGCAATGGCACTGGATTCCTACCTGCTGCTTCACTGCAGAAAGTGGATACAACGTTTAAAAGCTGGCCTGTTTTGCCACATAGCCTGACCACTCCATGCTGTCCTTGACAAAGTCTTTTGCGTGCTGCATAGCTGAGGCTCAACTTGCAGCCGTGTTGTGGTATGACAGTACTGCCCCATTCACAGAAAGGTCAACAAACGCCGCAGTTGCTTTCTGTGTTGGTGAGGTTGCAGACAGGTTGACTGTCTTGCTGTACATTGTCACACGTTCACGCCAATCGAGTGCTGTGCTTTACAGAGCTGCTGAAATGTGCAGGTACCCCTAAGCCTGACCGAAACTTATGACCCCAGCTGTACGTTGTAGAGAGTATCATGTATAGGTTAATGAGCATTGCAGACTCTGCATGCATGTGATTGGCCTTGGTGCTAATCAGCAGCAGCCCTTGCGAAAGGGCAGGCAGTATAGACAGCTTGTCTCACAACCCACACGACATCCATTGGCTGGCACTTCTTCCAGCCAAATCCACAACCAGTCTTGTGATATTCCGGTGGTGCTTGGTACAAGTACTTGTACCTGTCATAGTATTGCAGCAGAAAGTGCTGGTGCAATACTATGACTGTCAGTGCCAAGGCTATGCAACCTGTGCTCGTTTAAGTTGGGCAGGCTAAGGACATGACTGACTCTCAACAAAACCTTTGAACAAGGGAGCAAGATGCTTGCAGCTAAAGATGCATGGTCTGATCTGCATGAGCTGCTGTTGCCTGATCACTGTGGGCAATGCCGTTGACCTGATGGGCAGCTCTGCACCGTCAGACCCACTACTGAGACTCCTTCAATACAATAAACACAAGTACTGCTGTGGTGCCTGGCCTGTTCAGCGCAGAAGAAGCTGTGCAGAATAAGCAGAAAAAGTTTTGGATCAAGCAAGCTTGGAATAACCAATGCTTAAAGCTAAAATGACAGCTGGTAATGCTGTTTCAGGCTTGGTTGAAGCATGCAGAGCTGCAGCCCCTGGCAGGAATGGTATGCTTAGACCTGCAAGTATGCTAGACAACAATGCAGCAATGCCTCAAAGCACTTTGCTATAGAGGTGGTTGAGATTGCAGCAACCGGCCCCACCCCCTAACTTCCATAGGTTTGAGATGGCTTTTTGAGGATATCAGGTACTGTGTTGATGTTTTTAGTCTGCAGCCTTAGCACTGCATTGTGCAACACTGCTTTGCATGTGGGGCGTCATTGAGCATGCCTTCATTTGTGTTGAGGCAGCCTTGAAATAGACATGCAAATTCTTGCATGACCATCTGACTGTAGTTAGTCTTGTTACTAATTAGAGGTGTGGGCATGCAACAATGCTGTATAGTGATTGGAGAAGTGCTTGTGGCATGTGTGCAACTTGAGTAGCCATAGTCAGCAAAGCAGCTTGCTAAAAAGGAGAAGGCGTGGCCTTTCATCAGCTCACGTTGAACAAGCAACACATGTGACGTCAGTCATACAGGGTACGGCCTGAGGCCATGTCAGATGGTTTCCCGTCAAACAGTGCAAACTGCATACTCACAAGCACCTTTCGCAAAGGTGCAACAGCAGATTGACAGCAGCAGTCAGTAGCGTGACCGTCAGAACATTTCTTGCAAAGTGCAAGTGTTATTGGGCAGACACTGTTGGCAGGTGTTACTTCTCATAACACATGCCTTGTTGTTGGAGGGCCTGAGCGTTGACATGTTTGCGGTCGTGTGTATCTCGAGTCTATCTCATGTGCATCTGCGAGCAGACAAAAGCTACTTTGCCGAGGCCACGGCCTGCTGGTCTGCAAACCTGCAAATGTTCTCAACAACAAGGGTACAAGCTAAGGAAGAGCAATCTTGTCGACACTTTGCGTAGAGCAAGCACAGCTGCAATGCTGCATGTTGCAGGACTGGCAAGCAGTAGCAGGCAGCAAGCTGCAAGCTTGCAGAGCAGTTCATCTTTAAAAGGTCTGATTGGTAAATGGTATCCTGAATGTTAGCCAGCTTGTCCCTCAGGACCCAAATTGATAGCTTCTGTTGTTGTTTCTAACATGCATCAGGGCACGTTTGAATCAAGACTATGGTGGGCCTTGCACATGCAAGGCTATTGAGAGCTTGCATTGCATTCAACAATTATGAAAGACATACATGCATGTTTGCTGTTGCAACCACTACCATAGCCACACAAGAGATCAGCCTGCAGCTGCGTTGACAGACACCAAGTCTGGTAACAACGCAATTGTGGTGTTTGTAGACATTTTGGGGAAGATGGCTGCCAGTCGTACTCAGATTGCAGTTGGTGCTGTTTGGCTTGCTTAGTTTGCTAAGCTTTCAGACATGAGGTCTTCGGAATGCCCTGGTTCTTGAGCTTGTCCATGGTGGATTGGCAGATTTACCAGTCACGATACGCAGGAGCTGTTCAGATTGCTGAACACACATCAAGCAATTTGTTTCTACTACGCATCACAATGATATCCTTGGGCTGAAGGACAGACTAAGCATGCAAAAATAGCGGTTGAGGAGATGCTGCAGCGATTTGCCTCATGGGCATGCTGACTGGAATGACTTGCTTGACAACGTAAAGCTTACAATCAATGATGTACAAGGCAATGCATGAGACTTCCTTGGTGTCAATTCTGATCAACATCCACTCAATTTGCTCAGTGTCACTCAGTTAAGTTGCCTTCTGCCATAGTGCACGCAGTGAAGTGGCAAGAGACTGTGGAAAGGGCAAAGGATGCCTAAACCAAGCTCGACACAAACAGAGGTCCTATACTGATCAGAAATGTTGCAACATAGCTTGTAAGGTGTAAGAACACCTGTGAGGGCAGCACAAAGATGGTGGTTGCAAAGCTGATGCCCATGTAAATGTGCGACAACCCTTATACTCCGAATGAGCGAATTGGTAAGTGTATAGCGTATAAAGTTGCCCTGCCTGCCAAGTCAGCCAAACATCCTGTGTTCATGTCTCTTTCTTGCAGCATTACCATACATGCGGCAGGTGCAATCCCCAAGACCATTCTTTGCGCATAGGAAAATGGCATACAAGATTGAAATTATTGTTCATTAGAAGCAAGAGCGTTACAGCTGCAGAAGCATGACATGGGGAGATTTTTGGCTCTATGTATGGGTGTTTTGCGTCTGCACAAGAATTACCCCTGGGAGTTCAAGCATCGATCCCGTACCCTGTCCAAGGATAGCGGCATGCGTATAGAGATGATGTACTTGCCTGGAAGCAACATGCCAAGCTAGGCATGTGTGTGGGCAGATCATCAGCAGTACGGCTGCATCATTGCCTCTTTCATACTGATGATGGCAACTCTAGTTTCAATTGAATTGCTACACACATCCAATCTTACACTCAGCAGACCTCGCAAGATCTGGTTAATTCTCTGTAGGCAGAAACAAGTAGCTACAGCCATTGTGTGTGCTTTTTGACCCAGATTCTGCTAATCGTATTGTTGCGGCAATTGCTAGAGTTACAGACGCTACTGTTGGTCAAGAAGTGCAGTCTTTTGCCACAATGAACCCTTATTGGTCATAGGCCGGATAATGAGCCTAGCTGACTTGTAATAGGCACAGAGGCAAACAAGCATGTGAGCAAGCAAGCGTTATGCACGCTTGAAGACACTAAACCCTAAACCCTAAACCTGAAGAAAGCGTTCTTCATATGTTGATTGCTTGCGAGAAGATCTTAATGCAGTTGATTTTCTCGCTCAAGGGGCAGACTGTTCATGATAGTTACACCCACAGGTTTGTGTACACTATCAAACACCCGCTGTTAGGCGTACGGCTTTGGAAAGTCACTGCGTGGCTTTACCCCTTACCAGGTACGAAGCATGGCCACTTTTTGCCCCGTCAGTGACCTGTAAAGACCACCAGTGAAGTCAGGATAGAAAACCTATTTCTGTACACTGGAGTGTAGAATTCAGGAAAGGACTCCGCCCAGTGGCTTACCTTGCTTGCGCTGCTTACAGGACCATGATCACCGTGAGGAAGACCGTGGGCATGACCGTGGGCGTCGCCGTGGGGATGACCGTGCAACTTGTCTTTAACGCTTTGCATCGTGTCCTTGACCTTGGAGGAGAAGTCTTTTGAGCCTGAATTGTCGGTCATCTTGGTATCAGGCCACAAAACGTCAATGCGATGTGTATGGGGTTCCTGTAGACGTGAGCTCTGGAAAGCTGGAAGAAAGCTGATCGCCCGCTTTGTAGGGGATTCTGAAGCTTATCGTAAGCTGGCGCTGTTACACCTGCAACCGTAAACAAATGAAATGACAAGGATGTCTGGGAAAAGCTGGGCTAGCCTAGTGTGATCACACGCCGACGTGTGCTTTGACGCATTCAAAGCGCGAAATGTCTATCCCTGGATGCAGTCTCATCAAGCAAGCCACAAGCCATGCCTGTGAGCGATGAGGTATTTGAAAACAGAACGCTGGCCATGCAACAATGGTTCCGTAGTTCAAAGTCCTACACTAGAAATTCTTGTTGCATCTCACGCACTGCTCCTTTGCTTTCTGTTAAAAACTGCGCTATGTGCAGGTTCCGAGTAGGGCTGTGATGTAGCCACAGCAGCTGCAAGTGCAAGTACAAGTACAACATGGTGGAAACAGATTTCGAAAACCTTTTCTGACCAGGCTGCCTAGGTCAACATGTGTTGGAAACCCTATTACCTGGAATCTTGCTCAGTGGTCATATATACTCGCTAAGATGTTCCATGTGATCAACTTCGCGGGGCAAATGCGTCTTACGAATGAATGAATGAATATTTTTACAGACCACAGGAGCTGTAAGAGAGAGAGAGAGAGGTTACAGGTTTTGGCTGGCCAACAAGGCTAATCACCTGTGGCAGCAACCCTGCCTAATTTTATAAACTTGTATGTTCAATTCGTTTGTGACCAGCCAAACGGGTACATTACCAGGTACCTGCTGATAAGGAAACAGAGCCGGCGGTCTACGCAGGCGATCTTCTATGCTGCAAAGCGATGCCTTATGCGCTGCATTAAGTAAGCTCTTACATTACTGGATCTAGACCTTTGGTAAGGGACGAGATAACATGTAGTACAAGTAAATCGACCGCACACGTGCTTCACAGTCATGCTGGAAATTTGTGACCTTGAATGACCATACAAAGATTAAAATTGCTGACACGAGCTGCAAATGACCAAACTCTTTCTGCGTATTTTTGCTACTGCACCGAACGACCATTTTGACTTGCGTAGGAGGCCAAAGCTGATGCTGGGTTACATCAAAATCATATGCCTATCTAGACATGACTATCATCCTGCTTGACGACAGGTTTGGGGGTTGCATCCATCACTCGATTCTGGGCACTCCAATGCGTGTCAACTACGCCTCACATTTGGCACACTTCCATCTGTCCATGTGGAGTTGAGCTTTCACAGGGTTGGCTGTATCAATTCTTGACACAGCATTCAGATTCCTGCTCACTGTCATCCATACAATTCAGTGTAGACTGCTCAACCTAATCATGGAGTTATTGCATATTTCCATGGCTGAGGAAATACATGTCCTGCAGACGGCTGTTGTCAGGTGCACTGCCGCCATGCAGCGCCATGCCAGCACCAAAAGATGTAGAGGCTAGCCAGGCACGCCGTGAAGGTGTAGTGCCTAAAATGCTAAGCTTTTGCCAGCCCAACTGTGGCCTATTTGGATCCAAGCCAAACACCTCATCAGCATAGTCACCAGCCCCCTCATGACCCAATTCCGAAGGACCAACCTCGCCCCCAAACACCACAATCCAGTCATGAGATGCACCTTGGCTGTTCTCAGTACAGCTTTGCGGTAAGATGCCACAGCCAAACACACTGCGAGCCGGCAATATTTTCCCACCAGTGATCGCCTGCCAAGCTTGCTTCGTCAGGTCAAACATGTGCACATCACCTAGCTCCTTGCCACAGAAGCCACCAATGACAAAAAGCTTATCTTCATGAGCAATTAAACTAGCTCCGCCACGGGGCTGCAAGCAGCAAATACACATGTAATTTGTGACAAGCAGATTTGTTCAGGCAACTTTAATTTACAAGCACTTGTACCCTGGACTCGCTCCATAGTGCATAACCTCCAATGTTTCTCAAACATCCTCAGGCAGAAGTGCAATTCAATAAATTAGCAGATTACCTTTATACCAGGCTGTGAAGGCAAGGTTTGCCAAGAATTTGTCTTGGTATCATACTGATGGAGATCGTTCAGCCTCCCTTTTGCACCACATCCTCCAAAAAGGTATAGATTGTTGCCACTGCTGACTGCTGAATGATAACTGCGGGGCTCAGGTGCTGTGCCAGAGCCCCTAACCTCTGAGCAGATCAATGTGTCTATGTCGATCTTGTACAGGTCGCCCAGGGTACTATCAGCAAAATGAATCCCGGTGCGACCGCCGAAAGTGTACAAATCTCTGCCGATGGCTGTCATGCTGTGTCCAAGTCTCGGGCCAAGGTCGTCAATCCCTGAGACCTTGAGCTGCTGCCAAGTGTGCTGCATATTATTGTAGCAGAACAATTCAGCTGCCAGGGGGATGCGCGGTGTGCATTCCCCTCCAAACACATACATGCAGTCTCCATGCGCTGTCAGCGACTGACTGCTTCTCGCAGCTGGAGCGTTGCCCGCACAGGAAGCCTTTGACCACTGCATCAGCTCCTTCTGCACGACAGCGCAGACTGCTTTCGGCCAGCTTGCCAGCAATTGTGAAAGCGTAACCTGTTCGGGCTTTGTACAAAAGCAGCGCGGACCAAACAAGGCAAGTGCAGGTAGACCTGGTGACGTATGCTAGGGTGATCAAGTGCAGTCACGTACTCGTCTGCCAGTTTGGTCCGAGTCTACGGTGCTGGTCTCTTACTGTTGAGTGTAACGCTGCTCATACCAAAGTGTGGCTCCCAATAGCTTTACATACGGACTGAACCACGCCTGCCGTTCCAAAGGGTTTCCCTAACCCTTGCATTACCAGTACTGTGCGGTAACACCATTGATATTGATCACTTTTCTGGGGACTTGCGTGCCTGCATGAAACATGGGCTTGCCGATCCCTCAAAGTTACAATTCTGGCAGGTCATTAGTGTTGATATTGCCATATGACGGGGCGTCTTTGAATGCAAGTTAGATCCGTAAAGTCTATAGCACGCCATAGACAGACAGCATGGCAGCGATTCTTCGTTAACATAACGTCACAAAGGCTGCTTTCATTATTAACTAAAGCATAGGGCTTGGTGGTTCGTGCCGTTCGCATCTGAAGCGTTTTACGCAGCATCTATGATCGTGAACACGGCTACCAATTCCTTTTCAATACAGGAGCGCACAGTGAGCCTCGCCTTGCCCAACTCATAGTCACATGCTCTGGCCATGGACCATATGAACGGCGGTTGGTGGTATAAGACATGGGAATGGTTCTGGGGTGATGATGGGAGGTGGGTGGTGATGTTGTGTGGATAGTGAGGGAGTGTTGTGGAGATGGATTGGTGATGTGTTGAGGGGATTCAGTGGAGGTAGGATTGAAATGTGGTGGTGGGAATGTTATGGGGGTGGTATGGTTGAGAGGGGAATGTTGGGGAATGTGGTGTGGAAAAGTGGGTATGCATGTGAATGATGTGTGATGGGTGAGGTGTGGACAATAATCTGCAGCCATAGAAGGAGAAGAAAAGGGAAACAAACACCCGGGGGTTGTGCACTCTGGGATGGATCTGGATAGTGTTGTGGGACTTGGGGGATGCTCGTGGGGATGTTGTCTCCCCCCCCTGTTGTGGGGGTTTAGTGGTGATAGAGTGGTGATATAAATTGTGTATATATATATGAGGTTGCTAACAAAACACACTGCTCTGGCGCTTTTCTCAAGCTGTGTCTGAGCAGACGACAGCAGACGTTGTGCCCAAGGATTAATTCTTGTGGTCAGTGACATGCTGGGCCTGCTGATGGAGGATGCAGCGCTGACAGCTGCCCCATTTCAGCACAACTGAAAGTACAACCGTTCCTTGAATTGTGCTGATCGTGCCGAGGATTGGCGTGTTGCCAGGTGAATCTCATGCAGAAGGCCCAGATTACTTACTGGTAAACAAGATAAGAGGAAGGCTGGAGCCATCAATCTACTTTCAGACAAACTCTGAGTGTGCTGGCAACAAACTGTTTTGCCAGTGCATGTCTCATGATCCTGACTGTCCCCCTGTCTAGCATTTCACTCATATGGGTGGGCCTGAATGACAGGGCAAGGCGAGTGGCATTCCTGGCTAGTAATTTTGCCTTCCAGTACTTGGCGCGGCTGCTGCTGGTGCATAGCCGCTGGTCATACCTTAGAAACAATGACATGCTAGCACGTAACAATGAAGTGCTAGCAGGTAAAGCTTACTCAATGCCTGCCCAACATCTTTGCAGCAGTCTCAGGTGAGCTATGGTCATGTGTACATGTGTGCTGGCTGGTTGCCAGGATGAGCTGGGATGTGCAACATATTCATCATCATATTCTATGTTGTCCCACCATGAAAAATGAAAGCCTATAGTAACAAATGCACACACCAATCCACTATAGAAGCGAAACATTGGCACACCATGGTAAGCAAGCAAAGCTTGCAGTGAACGCTTCTAAGAACAAAGCAGTCAACCCCTAAAGGGACTAGTTGCCAATCCTGTGCCTACCCATTCTTGCTGCCTTTTAGGACGACATGTGGAATAGACGGTGGCTCAAAGCAACTCAATAACTCAAGACCAACATGCACTGCAACAAGCACCGCAAAAGGTCTGAGCAGGCGCAATCACTAGAAGGCAACCAAACAAAAATTCACAGCAATGTCCCTACAACTAGCTGGCCCACCCTTCCCCACAGCAAGTGGCTTTCAAGGGTGCTGTCCACAGTACCACAAGCCCAAGAGCAACCTTGAAGGTTTGAAGAAGCAGCTCAAATAGAGCAACGTCGGCAAGAGAAGACCGGCAGAGCTCCCAAGCACTGAAGCGTCAAGCTAAAGAAGGGCAACGTGACTGGCTAAACCGGGTTCACTATACAACCCTAAATAATAGTCATAAACCCTAAACCCAAATATCTCGTTATGAATGCCACACACTTTGCTCACTTGTGAGCTGAGTTGTTCCGTTATTATAAGGACAGTAGTACTGCCGTGTATCATAGTTCCTTGCCGACTCGTCCTCAGATTCTGAAAGACATTGCAGCAAAGCTTGAAGTAACCTGGTAGACTGAGCTATACACCTGAAAATGATAATTTACATTCCCATGCCCATGTGCATTGGCATAACGCTGCTCTTCGGTGCTGGACCCTGCATGCCCGTGCTCATAGCTGATGGCCCTCCCATAGGTGTTAAGACATTTGCACCCATGTTCATAGATGCTGAACCATTCATAATTGTGGGATAGGCACCAAGTTCACCTCCTGGATTCATCAGGGTATGTACCACCACAGTAGAGAATCCCATGCTGATGTATCTGCAAGTGACATAAACACTGTAGTGACTGCCGCTGCTGCTGCTGCTGTATCTGCAAGTCACATACATGAAAAGAGTGCAGCTGCTGCTGTATCTGCAAGTCACATACATGAAAAGAGTGCAACTGCTGCTGTATCTGCGAGTCACATACATGAAAAGAGTGCAGCTGCTGCTGCCCAGTCAAGCTTACAGCTCGTACTCTTACCTGTCAAAAACCACAGATGTATCCAGATGTTCCCCAAGAGGCAGCACAAAAGGTCCAATCAGATCGTCACTCGTCAGAGTACCAGCTGCTACACGACCCTGTGATATTTGGCTACCGTTCGCGAAAGCTGTCTTGTAAAAAACGGTGGCTACATCACCATGCTCAGTCTGAGCACCAACGTGCAACTCGATGCTCTTCAAACCCGAGACGTTGAAAAGGTGAAAGTCGTAGTCTAGGCCACCTGCTACATATGTCAATACGGCATAGCCTGTGCCGGTGGTGTTAACCTGCAGAACATACAGACGGCTTTGAAACAGAGGCGCTTTCGAAGTGGCAACACAAGGGGCACTCAAACAGACAGCACAATAGACGTACAGGTCCCATGACTTCCCAAGGAGAGAAGCTGCTATTCGACATCTGGGCTGCAACTCTTTGCACAAATAGGCACACTGTCCAGAAGCAAGCTATGGAGAAGCTCATGGCGTTACCTGCGCCTGCAGGCGAAAGGTCAAGGCGAACAGTAGCAGTCTCGCACCGACCTCACTTCAATCGAAAGGGGCTGTTTGGCCTTTAGGTTTTTGCCGTCCAGTTTCACAAAATTCGAAAGGGGGGTATTATTTTTGTGCTGACCGCAATTCATTCAATTATTTTGTATGTTGACCGAGATGGTTTCAGTCGCTCTGTCTATCTACCGAATCAAATTTGCGACACCAGGAATCGAAAGCTTTGGCTTCCAAATTGTGTACAAGGACCTGCTGACTCATGAGAATGTGACAGTTGGCAATGCGACAGTGCTGTATTCATTTTAGCAATGCATTTGAGTGATCTCAGACGTTTGACGAAAGCTATACTATGCCTATTTTGTTTTCTATTTTTTGTATTATTATTTTTATATCATGTATTACACACAAAAAATTAAAAACGATTTTAATGTATTACAAAAAACTAAAAAAGGAAAAAGGTAAAGAGATAAAATTTGACTTTTTCTTTTTTGGGTCTTTTTCTTTTGGATTTTAAGAAAGGATGTAAAAATGTATATATAACAAACACAATTTTTCATGTATTTTATTACTTAAAAAAAAGATAAAAAGGGTAAAAGCTGATCTACACCTCCCATTTTTCGCATATCTTGTTCATCTGATAAAGCGTGGATAAATACTCCAGCACTCGAAAACAACCAAGCTTTTATGTATTTTTTGACTTATTTATTTATTTTTTAATGTATTTTTCTTTTGAGTTTTACTTTGTAAAATTTATACTTAAAATAGATGTTAAAAAAACCAATAAACTAGAAAAAAGAAAAGAATAAAAATGCTTGCTGGCCTTTGTTGTGGTACAATTGAAGGAATTCAAGGTTTATTGATTGATCTGGGCATTTATGTACTAGACTTCGATTTTCCCAGAGAAATAGAGTTGACAGTTGCCAAGGCCAAGAGGCAGCACTGTCACGCCATTCTCTGTGTTTGACCAGTAAGCAGCAAAACAATCTGCTTATGAACCACAGCCGCTAGTTGGGACTGCCAATCTTGCTTTAGAAGAAACATATTCCATCACACAGAGGATTGCTACGTATGCGCACTTAAATCTTCTCAAATCATTTATAAACAGACGGGTTGTGATGAACAGCATCTGCATGGACTTGGTCAACAAACACTTACTTGCATTGATAGACTGCTAAAAAAGCGATGATGGCGCACTTGAACTACCTCAATACATGTTTCTGTACAGTCTAAAAACCAGTAATTTTGATCTGGGTTTCGATTTCCAACTTAGCTGGGCTTTGGAAGCGGACATGGCAATGCTGACCAAATCCTGTGATATTATTGACAAGAACTCGACAACTGCATTCATTTCATTTGTTCTGAGCTGTGTTTTGCTTGGTCGTCACAGTCCGAGATTGCGATTGATAAGGGCCTTCTGCAAAACTGTCAGCTTACGCGCGGCCGCACGCTAGGGAACGAGCCAACAGGCATGACCTTGATAAGTACATCACGCTATGAAATAACGTAATATAATCGAACCGAATCTATGATATGCAAGCAAAATCTTGGACTCATATCAACACTAAGGGTTTCAAACAGAAATGCATATAAGACATCACAGGCAAGACGGGGTATACGCATGACATGGCAGACACTCACGACCCATCGGCCGAAACCGCTGCAGACACCACCAATTCAACGTGCTTGCAATGTCACCACAACTTCCAATCCCTGTCAAAACTCATAAAACATCAGATAGACACCCAGAACCAGTGCCGGCATGTCGTCAAGGACCATACTTGTGAACACTGCCATCGATCATTTGAAAGCGAGCAGGGTCTGCAGAGGCACCTGCAGCGCAAGCAAGACTTTTGTGTAGTGATCCAGGAGTTGAAGGCTATGCACAAGGAGGAGTTAGATCGAGTACAACAAGAGAATTCCGTGCAGAAGGAAGAGCTTATCAAAGTACAGCAAGACCTAGCTCTTGCCGCTGAAACCGTCCTTGATTTGCAAAACAGACTCGAAGCTGCGACACGTACCCCAGAAGCTGTAACTGAAGCTGCTGAAAGGCGGCTGATGCAGAAGCTGATAGACATTGAGCAGAATGTGACCAATGTTGGCAGAAGTTGTGGGGATATCAGAGCTGTAGTGTGTCCAGAGACTTCTGTGCATCATGCTTTGGCACCATCAAGCACGCTTTCTGAATCTGAGAGGTTGGACAATCTGAAGCAGGCCGCGACAATGGAGGGTAAAATATCTCAGAGTTCCATCACAACCAATGTGGAAGCTGTCAAACCACATGACGCTGAAAACGCATTGCAAGAAAGTGCCACTGTCGTAGGACAGGTCACAAGAGACACAGACTGCCCGGCTGTTTCAAGTGGCGATGTGATGATCAATCATGCACCAGGTGGTGATTATCTTGTAGCTGACATGACTTTGAACTCTG